>ERZ869983.32-NODE-32-length-44335-cov-7.446744_pt1 | contig 44335 bp, 39 predicted proteins | sample MGYA00521106_ERZ869983 | MGnify/ENA primary metagenome ERZ869983 (study PRJEB32232, sample SAMN07284972) | human gut metagenome | biome: human-associated habitat; material: feces | host: Homo sapiens | place: Tanzania | collected 2014-04-05 ...
ATATGCAGATCATTTATTTCGTTTATCAATTGCTTTTTAAACTCTTCAAACTGCCCATTGTCACTAAGTTCATCATACCTTTTCCAGTAATCTAACTTTGGAAGCATTTCCTTCAAATAAGAGCGTGCCTGTTCTTCGGTAAAGTTTTCATTTACCATATTCTTTACACATACATCAATCAATTCATCCATATCATTATATGTGTACGTTCCATCTGCATAGCACCATTTACAATATTCCTCATTCAATGTACCATCTTTGTCACGTCCCAAGATAGAATCATCATCAATCGGCATTCCACAGCACTGACAGATCAGCTTTCTCGGTTCTCCCAAAAGCGTATTAATTGAAACATCAAATTCTTTCGATAAAAGCCTTAGCGTATCAGTATTCGGAACTGTATCTCCATTTTCCCAACGGGATACTGCCTGTCTCGTCACCATAACTTTATCTGCCAGCTCGTCTTGTGACATTCCTCTTTCTGTTCTAAGCTTAAGAATTATCTTTTTTGTTTCCATAATCGTCACCTCCGTCATCTTTATCATATCGATAAATCTGCCGTCTGAAAAGCAACCTGCTGTTGCCATAATCTATCTATTTCCTTCCAATCCAGACATCTCACAAAGCTTTCATCTGGAAATTCCACCTGCTTGTTCCACGGACGATCATATACAGCCACTTTACAATCTTTAAAATGCTGCACATGTTCAAATGCAGCTGGTGAATCCTCGATTACGAAATCAAAGTGCATGCAATAAAGTTCCTCTAATGTCAGATTATATGTATGATCCTGTTTGAACATTTCTCGTCCATATTTATCAACAAAATAAATAGGAATCCTATCTAAGTGATGCTCATCCAACCATCTTCTAGATGGTTCATAAGAATCAAATGGTCTTCCTGTGACAATAAAAACCTCATCTCCTTCATCAACCCACTTGTTGATCACTTCTGAGGCTCCCGGTGTTTCTTCATAATCTAGTAAATTTTCTGGAATATGCCCTGCCTTCATCAATTCATCATACTGTTCTCCACTTAGATCAAATGATTTCTGAAGATTAAAGAACTGTACCTCCCGATATGGCACATCAATATTAAATAATTCTTTTGCAATTTGGGTGAAATACTTCGCTGTTTCACAGATAACGTCATCAAAGTCTATATATATTTTCATCACTACATCCTTTCCAGTCTACATATATATTTTATACATTATGTTAAACGTGGTCAAACTACATTATCGGCAACAATTCTATTATTCCTCATTGAGTTTCATCATTTTTGCCGTACCTTTACCTCTCGTGATCCAGCAAAATGTACATACAAAGATAATTCCTTTTACAATTGATGTCACAGAAAATGCCCACCAGATACCTTCCAGCCCAAGCAATGCTCCACCCAAAATAATCGCAAGCGGAATTCTTGCACTGGTAAATAGAATGCTGATCACACTGCATAAATGTGTTTTTCCTAATCCGGATAATGCACCTACTGTCATCAGTTCTACAGCCATAAACGCTTCACTCACCCCAATGATCGTCAAATATCCGATCGCGATCATAATTGCCTTTGGTTCATGGAAGAAAATCTCTGCGATTGCCTTTGGTTGAAAAACAAACATGATCGTAATAAAGATTCCCCATATTCCAACGCTGCACAAAGAGGCTTTGTATCCTTTTTTGACACGATCCATCTTTCCTGCTCCATAATTTTGCCCGATAAATGCATTCAGGGCTGTCCCAAATCCATCGGCTGTATTCCATGAAACAGATTCAATCTGCCCTCCGACTCTCTGGACCGCAACTGCTTCTGCCCCAAAGCCTGATACCATGCGGGTTAATATCATAGAAATTCCACAATAAGCCATTCCCTGAATCGCTGTCGGAATACCGATCTTGCAGATTCCACTTAGATATTTGAATGGAATTTTTGCAAATAACTTAATTCCTTTTAATACATTTTGTTTTTTCTGTCGAATAATTCCAAGGATCAAAATAGTCATAACGATTGCCTGTGCACTTACCGTTGCGATCGCAGCTCCATTTACCCCAAATTTGTTTACTGGTCCAAGCCCCAGGATCAGTAATGGGTCTAAGATCATATTCGTTACAAGCCCTATAAAATTGGCTATAAATGGTGTCTTTGAATCTCCTTGTGCTGTATAAATTCCAGTTAAAGTAAGTGTCAAAAATGAAAACACGATCAATCCACAGGCTATTTTTGTGTAAGACAATGCTGCCTGCAATGCCTCTGGATCTTGTAACTGAAAGAATCCTACCAGCGGATGTAAAAACAGTAACATCACTGCTGCAAATAAAAGTCCCATAAGTGTCGCCAGCTGAACTGCTGTCTGTGCATACTTATGGGCTTCTTCTCTGTCTCCACGTCCAATGCATTGTGCTACCTGTACCTGTCCTCCCATTCTCGACATCGAAGCTAATCCTTGTGAAAACCACGTAAACATGCCTCCGACACCAACTCCTGCAACTGCTTTTGATCCAAGAAGTCCGATCCATGCCATGTCTGTAATATTGTATAATGTTCCTAGAAACGACGATGCCATGATCGGGATTGCCAGTTTCGTTAGTGTTTTCAAAATTGGTCCTTTTGTTAAATTTCCTTCCAATTACTTCTCTCTCCTGTGAATTTATTTTTGCGACCATATCATTACATATTCTTTTTCTCCCGTCGCTTGATCAAAATCTTCTCTTTGAATTTCAATACCTTCTCTCTGATAAAAATGCATTGCTCGAACATTTTTCTGATACACATTTAATGACAATTTATGTTTTTTATTCTTTACATAATCCAATAGAAGTTTCCCAATTCCTTGCGATTGCATTTCGCCTGAAACAAAAATACCTTCGATATGTTCGCCATTTGCTCCTATAAATCCTTGTATTTTTTGATCATTCTCATACACATAAACTTCTGCCTGTAGCAACATTTCTTTTACTAATCGAAAATTGTTCTTCCAATACTTGGCAGGAATAAAATCATGTGCTTTTAAATTTGTATCTAACCATATATCTGTAACTCTGTTTATATCTGTTTTCTGTAATTTCCTGATCATAATTCTCTTGCCTCCCCCCTATCTGTCTCTTCTACTCTGGCATACTATTATATCCGTTGTTGTTATCATATAAATTTAGTGTATCTTTGTTAAACGATTCAATTTGAACACTTTCTCTTAATTTTATTCCCTATATTATATGTAAAAATACGCAAAAAATCAATCGCAAATATTTACGATTGATTTTTGACACTTACATCATTATTTGGTTTATTTTAACTTGCCATATTCTTCATCAGATACAGGTTCACACCATTCGTTGGATGTTTCTTCTCCTGGTACTTCAACCGCTAAGTGTGAAAACCAAGAATCTGGTGCTGCTCCATGCCAGTGTTTTACTTCTGGTGGAATATTAATGCAGTCACCTGGTTTCATCTCAATGGCTTCTTTTCCTTCTTCCTGATAGTATCCACGTCCTGCAACACAAATGATGATCTGTCCACCACCATTTTTTGCATGATGGATGTGCCAGTTGTTTCTGCATGATGGTTCGAATGTTACGTTAAATACTCCAACCTGTTCTGTGGAAACTGGTGCTAAATAGCTCTGTCCAACGAAATACTGTGCAAATCCATCATTTGGTGCTCCGATTGGGAATACCATAGATTTTGCGTGTGCTCTCATTGCTTCGTCTTCATATGGAAGATCTCCTTCATTGACTTCCCATACTTCTTTTGCAAGGTTAAAGACTGCCCATGCATTGGGCCATCCTGCGTAGAATCCTACATGTGTGATGATCGCTGCGATCTCTTTTTGTGTCACCCCATGGTCTTTTGTATTCTGAAGATGAAATTTCAGGGAAGAATCTGTAATTCCCTGTGACATTAAAGCTACAACTGTGATGATACTTCTTGTTTTCACATCAATATCATTGTTATTCCAGTTTTCTCCGAATAATACATCATCATTAAAATGTGCAAACTGTGGCGCAAATTCTCCAAGAGCATTTCTTCCTGCTGTCTGTATGATCTTTGCCATTTTAAACTCCTCCTATAATGACTCTGCAAATTTTTCAATTGTCTGTTTGTTTGCTCTGTTTAGAAGTTTTCCTTCTATGATCTCTGCTCCTGGTGCAGATGGTGCAAGCTCACTGACTGTATTACCAAATCCACTTCCTCCGGATGTTGCAAATAAGACAATCTTTTTCCCGCTAAAGTCATAACTTTCTAAAAAAGTATTGATGATCGTTGGTGCAACATACCACCAGATTGGAAATCCAATAATGATTTCATCATAAGCTTCGACATTTGCATCTGTATCTGCGATTGCTGGACGGATTGTCTTATCGCTCATTTCTACGCTGCTTCGTGATTTTTTGTCCATCCAGTTTAAATCTGCAGTTGTATATGGAATTTCAGGTTTGATTTCATAAATGTCAGCTTCTGCTGCCTCTGCGATCATATTAGCTACTTTTTTTGTGACTCCACTTGCACTAAAATATGCGATTAATTTTTTACTCAAAAATATCAACTCCTTCTTATATTTCTTTCACAGATACAAAAATGTGTAAGATATTTTGACACTTCGATCGTATCTTGATACCTTACACATTTATTATAAACTTCTTTCTTCTATTATGTCTAATACTCATATTACATTATATTTTATGCCTTAAAAGCATGTATCTCTTCAATAAATTTCTGTACAACATAAGCGCGTGGAAGATTCCTTCTCCACGCGATCACAGTATTTGCTGCGATTTCTGGATACAGTCTTTTCTGAACCAAAAGATCTTCCCTCCAATACTGAATCGCTGCCTCGATCGATACTGGATACCCGAGACCATTAAGTGCCATAATCCCTGCATTGGTGCTGAAATTACTTGTAAATGCGATCTTTATTTTATGAAAATCTGCTCCTAACCAGTTGGCAAGTTCACTTTGAACCCCTAATCGTTCTGGGACGATCAATGGAAGTTCCAAAAGATCCTCTTTCGTAATATAATCTTTTTGAGCAAGCGGATCGTCCGGCTTCATACTGACAACCCAGTGATCACTTTCTCGGATTCTGATGTGATCAAAATCTTCTGTACTGACAGGTTCCATAAATACTCCAATATCTACAAGTCCTTTATTCATCATTTCCTGTACAACATCTGCAGTTGCTGTGTGAAGTGCGATCCTGACTCTTGGATATTTTTTCTGAAATGATCCGCAGATTTTAGCAATATGATCCACTGCATTAAATTCCCCACACCCAATTGTGATCGTACCTTCGACAACTTCTTCATTTCCTTTAAACTCATCAATGATCTTATTTTCAAGATCAATGATTTCAAGGGCACGGCGCTTTAACAATAAACCTTCACCTGTTAATGTAATCTTATGCCCTCCTCGATCCAATAGTTTTGTCCCTAATTCTTCTTCCAAGGCCGCTAACTGTCTGGAAAGTGTTGGCTGTGTGATATGTAATTGTTTGGCTGCTTTCGTAAAACTTTGTTCTCTTGCTACAGTTAGAAAATAGTGTAATACTCGTAAATCCATTATTTTTTGCTTGCCTTTCTTATAATACCATAAGCAATGTTCCGGCACCGATCAGAACACAACCGATCAATGATCTTACTGTGAATTCTTCATGCAAAAACACAAAGGCCAAAATCAATGTGATCACAACACTTAACTTATCGATCGGAACAACTTTTGATGCATTTCCAATCTGTAATGCTCTATAATAGCATAACCAGGATGCACCCGTTGCTAATCCAGATAAGATTAAAAATATCCAGCTTTTTTTATTGATCATGGAAATGCCACCTTGTGTTTTTGTTAAAAATACCATTCCCCACGCCATAATGACAACAACCACTGTTCGGATGGCAGTTGCAAGATTAGAATTAACTCCATCAATTCCAATCTTCGCCAAAATTGATGTCAATGCTGCGAATATTGCAGATAATAATGCAAAAATAAACCACATACTTAATCCTCCTCGCCAAAAATCAATCGTAAAAATTTACGATTGATTTTTATATTTTGATGTGAGTAGCAATAATAATTTTTTAAATCTCCAGATCTTCTAACACTTCTTTCAAGGCTTCTGCAGATTCCTTCAATGCTTCCTGCTCTTTTTCATTCAACTTGATCGCCAACTGTTTCTCGATACCATTTTTTCCTACGATCGCTGGCATACTTAATGTAACACCTTCAATTCCATAGGTATCATGTTGGATGGAAGATACTGGTAGGACCGACTTTTCATCTCGGATGATTGCTTCGCAGATTCTTCTGACCGCCATTGCAACTCCATAATACGTTGCTTTTTTCTTTTCAATGATCTTATATGCACTGTTTTTGACTCCCTGTGCGATCTCTTCCATATGCTCGTCGTGTTCTGTGTAACCTCTCATCTCGCAGAATTCTGAGATTGGTACGCCTGATACATTGGCACTTGACCATGCTACGATCTCAGAATCTCCATGTTCTCCAATAATCCATGCATGAACAGATCTCGCATCTACCTGTAAATGTTCTCCAAGCAGATATTTTAATCTGGCAGAATCCAGGGTTGTACCAGAACCAAAGACTCTGTTTTCAGGAAATCCTGATAGTTTTACTGCAACTTGTGTCAAAATATCTACTGGATTGGCTACGATCAGAAGAATCCCTTCACATTTTCTCTGTGCGATCTCTGGAATGATCGATTGAAAGATTGCTACGTTTTTCTTCACAAGATCAAGTCTTGTCTCTCCTGGTTTCTGTCCTGCACCCGCTGTCACAACGATGATCGCTGCATCCACGATATCATCATAATCGCCTGCTGTGATCTTCATTGGTCTGGCAAACGGGAGTCCATGGGCAATATCTAATGCCTCTCCTTCTGCACGATTCTTATCAGCATCGATCAACACCATTTCAGTAAATAATCCACTTTCCATTAATGCAAATGCAGAAGATGAACCTACAAACCCTGTTCCGATCACTGCTACTTTTCTGCTGTTTATTCCCTTACTCATTATCGGGCCTCCTTTTACATTTTTTAGAATGACAATATTATCACCCAATTCCATTATATCAATTCATGTAAAAAGATTTTTACTATTCACAGATCTCAAAACATACTCTTTCGTTTATACACGATCGGATCATCATATCCAAATGTTCTTCTTCCATTTACTTCTATGATCTCTGATACCTCCAGACTATCCTCTGAAAATCTTTCCCATAACTTAAACATCATAACTGGTGAAAACTGGCTTGTACTGCTACCTTCCCAGACACCATCCTTCTCGCGATAAAGTGCTGGTGTAAATTTTTTTGATTCGTTCAGTTCACTGTAATCTACTGCTTTCATAGAATCATAAGAAAATGTATTCTTATCTTCTCCATTCGGAATATCGTAGGAAGAAAGCACAATTCCTTCATTATTTTCTGAAATAAGAAAAAGATGTGGTGATGCGTGGCTTTTTCCATCTGTTTCGTAATAACTTTCTTCTACAACAAATGTACCCTTGAAGTTTTCTGGGAGATTTTTGATTTTATCGTTACATGCTGTATTGATGTGTTTTGCATATGGATATGTTTTTCCTTCTGCCTGCATTTTATCAAATTGTTCTTTATTGTCAAAATGACCAGTTATTAACTTTATGAAATCTGTAAGTTTGCTCATGGTCTTCCTCCGTAAATTTAATTTTCTTTAATTATACTCTTGTGAAATTTTTTTGTAAAATATTTTCCTATGTATTTATTGAATATCCGCTAATTTCTTTGTAACTCTAACCTGAATTTCCGTATAGTATGATAATTCATCACTATTTAAATTATCATTTTTGATTTTCTGAAATTTCTCCACAGCATCACTATATTTTTCCATGTAATCCGCATAATCTTTTATCATAGAAGATGTATCACTGGATTTGTTGTATTTTTTCATAAATTCACAATAAGAATCCATAACTTTTTCGTAACTGTCAATCGCTTTTTTGATCCTTGGCCTGATTCCACTTGTCTGTGTATCTTTCTTTTTCACTACTGTTGTTACTTTTTCTACATATGTTTCAAATTGTCTACGACTAACCCCATATCCATGAAACGAAAAATAATCATTATCATCGCTATTAACCACGACACAATCGAAATTTGGTTTTACAGTTTTTTTCACCATATCACTTGACGACCATTGGTATATATTGATATCACTGTTTGAATCATCTAACATCATATCTTTGTTTTTGAAATCATAATTAAACGTATAAAATTTTCGATTTTTGATCACTTTGATGATAGCATTATCTGGAGTCATTAAATTGTATTGGTCTTGCGTAAGATCCGTCCATAATCCGTCATCTGCACCACAAGATATATTATTTGATTTTTGACCTGATTTTACAAATCTATAACTTTCCGTTACAATATTTTCTTCTTCATATTCATTTCTCCTTCTTTTGTTTGGTTACAATTGTACACTTCTGAATAAAAAGAAATCCCCACCATAATGGTGAGGATGTAATAAATCCGTTATTCAATTTCTTTTGATAATTTCGTCAACCCTTGGTTTTCCAGCATTTCTCCTACTGCTTTTTCTTCTTTGGGCAGTTTTCCTGTAAGCATCATATTTAGTAAGATTCCGACTGCATAGATGTCAGCCTTGATCGTTGATGCACTGAATCCGTATCCAAACTGTTCTGGTGCTGCAAAATATAAGGTTCCAAGTAATCTGGTATCCTTTCTGCAATGTAAGATTTGCATCACAACGAGGGCAGAATTCATCACCCTCTTCTACTGCTCAGATCATTTGCTTCTCCAAACAATAATGATAAATTCCATCCTCCGAAACATCTCCACAGATTTCATCTGCCACTGCTTTCAGATCATCGGATGCATTTGCCATTGCAATTCCATTACCAACTGCTTTTAACATTTCGATATCGTTATTCCCATCCCCAAATGCCATAGCCTGAGATCTGTCTATACCATAATGTTTTAACATTTTCTCAATCCCTGCTCCTTTTCCTGCATTGACCGGTATGATATCAACTGCTCGATCCCACCATGCCGTAATCTCAGCTCCCTGGACACCTTTTAAGATTTCTTGATACTCTTCTACTCTTGCACCCATCAACACTTGATAAACTTTTTCTTTCTTTATATCTTCAAAGTCTTCTGCTACATCAACTTCGGCATTGCCAAATGCATAGTAATCGATCAAGTCCTGATCTTTTCCATTTGCAGCCATACGGTCTTTCGTTGCTAATGCAACTGGCTTTCCCATTTTGTCTGCATTCTTAATGATTCTTTCAATATCTTTTGATGGAATGCAATTGCTATAAAGTGTTCTTTCATGGTCATAGCAATAGGAACCATTGTATGTAAGAAATGCGTCAAATTCTACTCCATCAAAATGTGGAACGAGCATCGGTCCTCTTCCTGTTGCCAGACAAAGTTTGATTCCTTTTTCTTGTAGTTGTTTTAATGCTTCTAATGTTTTTTCTGAAATCGTATCTTGATCCATAGCGATCAATGTACCATCAATGTCAAAAAATATGATTTTAATATCTTTCATGTCTTTCTTTTCCTTCTATATTATTATGATGAGAGTTTACGCTAAATAACGAAAGGCCTGTATGATATAAGACAAAATCTTGATCATACCCTGCTTTTTGCTATCCATCGTGCGTTCTGCTACATTCTTGTCATTTTGATAACTTCCATCTTTGTTTACTTTCAAAGATCCGCTTTTTAATCTGCTAAAATCTTCTTCCAGCTGTTTTGTGATCTCTTTTCCTTGTACGACAAGCATCGTTTCTGTGTCTACATAGGTACTTCTGCAATCAAAGTTGTAAGAACCGACCACTGCGATATCATCATCAATGATCAGAGATTTTCCGTGTGTAGAATGTCTGCCCATATATTCATACAGTGACACTCCTGTATCTAAAATCTTTGATCGGTTCTTTTGATAATCTGCCGATGCACAAATATTATCTCCTGATGCGATCGAATTCAAGATCATTGTTGTATTTGGAACCTGTTGTTTCACCTGTGCGATCCCTTCGTACATTTCTTTGGAAAACACCGCATATGGCGTATGAATGATAACTTTGCTTTTTGCCTGTAACATCAACTGCTTCAACGTTTCAAATACAACTGGTTCTTTTCCATAAATTGTTGTCGGATTGGTTACCAGGGTTGTTTTCTTCGTTGGAACTGTGATCTTTTGATAATCATAATCTGGAACTTTCACTTTCTCTGCATGAGATAAGAGGCGCTTGACTTCCTTCTCTTTTTTATTCTTTGAGCATGTACTAAATTTTGTTTTGCAGACTTCTAAGTTCCAGACTTTTTGAAAATATCTTCTGATCTGTCCGACTGCACCTTGATCTTTTGATCCTTGATTGACGATCAGAATCTCCCGGTCTATACCTTTGCTTTTTCCTTTGTGTGTTCCAAGGAAATAATCAAACATATTTCTGCCACCCATTAAGAGATACTTATGATCCGCCACAATATATTTGTCATGCAGACATCCATTGATCGTCCATGGTTTCAAAAGATTTGGCGTATTATAAAAACGAATTTCAACATTTGGCTCACTTCCAACTGCCGCAAAAATATCCTTTCCACTCATATGGATCGTTCCATAAAGCCCATCAACCAGAATCTTCACCTTTACGCCTCGTCTGGAAGCTTTGAGTAATTCTGAGAAAATATCATCACTGCTGTTTCCTTCGCGGATATCAAAAGTTGATATAATGATCTCTTTCTTTGCTTTTCGTATCATATCCAGCCGCAGATCAAGTGCTTCCTGATTATCACTGACAATCTTTGCCCGGTCTGATCCATTTTTACCCGATGTTGAATAAAATGTTTCCGTATGAATCTTTGACTTATTTGTTTTGCTTACTGATTTCATATGTACAAATGGTACAAGCATTCCAACGATCACATACAAAACAAACAAGATCAGAACGATTCCTGCTATTTTTAATTTTTTCATTGTTCTAAAATCCTTATTTTAATTTAGATAAATAACTTTACTGTCTTTATTTTAACATCTCTAATAAAGATTTTAAACTATTGATTTCATAATCGGGTTTTGGTTGTGGATCTTCTGTCAGATCTTGTGATCTGTGAAACCAGATTGTTTTGATCCCTGCATTGATCCCGCCTTGAATATCAGAACTCAAGCTGTCTCCAATGATCGCTGTGTTTTCCTTCTTAAAATCTGGAATCTTAGAAAAACATTTCTCAAAATATTCAATGCTTGGTTTGTTATATCCAATTTCTTCGGAAATAAAAACACCTTGCAAATACTTCTCAATTCCTGAACTTTCTAATCTTCCTCTTTGTACAGACAATGTTCCATTCGTTACAAGATAGATACGAAATCTCTTTGATAATTCCTGTAAAACTTCTTCGGCTCCTTCGATAAAATAGTGTCCCTGTCCTAAATAGTCCTGATAATGTTTTGCCACTTCCTGTGGTGATGCTTTTATATCAAATTCTTGAAATAAAAGCTTAAATCTGCGCATTTTTACTTCTTCTCTTGTCATTTTCCCTTGTTCCAACAATTTCCATTGAGCAAGATTAATCTTATGATAGCAATCACGCATCTCATCCGTCGCAGAAATTCCTACATCACCTAATGCCCTTGTAATTGCATTGGCTTCTGCTTTATCAAAATCCAGTAATGTATTGTCTAAATCAAATAATAATGTATCGATCATAAATCAATCTCCCTTTTTAATATATAGTGATATTATAACATGATGTAAGTGTCAAAAGTATAAATTGTGTTTGTTCTTGCACAAATATCCAAAAAGAGATCCACCATAATTGATGAATCTCTTTTCGTTAGAATGAATTGTTATAGATTATATGAATAATGATCGACTTATTTGTCTTTCAATACTGCCTGAGCTGCTGCTAATCTTGCAATTGGTACACGGAATGGTGAGCAAGATACATAGTCTAATCCGGCTCTGTAGCAGAATTCTACAGATGATGGATCTCCACCATGTTCTCCACAGATTCCTAAGTGGATATCTGGGCGAGTTGCTTTTCCTTTCTTAGCTGCCATCTCGATCAGCTGACCAACACCTTTCTGGTCTAATTTAGCAAATGGATCAGATTCGTAAATCTTGTTCTCATAGTAAGACTCTAAGAACTTACCTGCGTCATCACGAGAGAATCCAAATGTCATCTGTGTTAAGTCATTTGTTCCGAAGGAGAAGAATTCTGCTTCTTCAGCAATCTCATCTGCTAATAATGCTGCACGAGGAATCTCGATCATTGTACCAACTTTGTACTTAATGTCAGATTCATAGTAAGCTTTTACTTTCTCAGCTGTCTGTACAACAACTTCTTTGACATATGCTAACTCTTTCTTCTCTCCTACTAATGGAATCATGATCTCAGGAACGATATCATATCCTTTTTCCTGTTTTACTTCGATCGCTGCTTCCATAACGGCTCTTGTCTGCATCTTGGCAATCTCTGGATAAGTAACCGCCAGACGGCATCCACGATGTCCCATCATAGGGTTAAATTCATGAAGAGCTGCACGTCTCATATTGATCTCTTCTACTGTAACTCCCATATCTTTGGCAAGAGCTGTGATCTCTTCCATTGTATTTGGAAGGAACTCATGAAGAGGTGGATCTAAGAAACGGATTGTGACCGGTCTTCCTTCCATAACCTCATATAAGTCTTTAAAGTCTTTCTTCTGATAAGGAATTAACTGATTTAATGCGATTTCTCTTGCTTCTTTTGTTGTAGAGAGGATCATACGACGGATCTTTGGAATTCTCTCTGCATCAAAGAACATATGCTCTGTACGGCAAAGTCCAATACCCTGTGCTCCGAATTTCACTGCATTCAATGCATCGGCAGGTGTATCTGCGTTTGTTCTTACCTGTAATGTACGGATCTCATCGGCCCATGTCATAATACGGTCGAAGTTACCACTGATACTTGCAGGTACTGTACGGATCTCACCAAGATAAATCTTACCTGTGGATCCATCTAAGGAAATATAATCTCCTTCCTGTACTGTCTTTCCACCTAATGTGAAAGATTTACCGTCTTCAGCAAACTTGATATCTCCGCATCCTGCTACACACGCTGTTCCCATACCACGTGCTACAACGGCTGCGTGAGATGTCATACCACCACGAGCTGTTAAGATACCTTCTGCTGCATGCATTCCTTCGATATCTTCTGGTGATGTTTCTAAACGAACTAAGATAACTTTTAGTCCTGCTTCATGATGCAGTTTCGCCATCTCAGCGTCAAAATATACTTTACCAGCAGCAGCTCCTGGGGATGCTGGAAGTGCTTCTCCGATTGGAAGAGCGGCTTTCAGTGCTGCCTGGTCAAAGTTTGGATGCAGTAACTGATCTAATGCTTTCGCATCAATTCTTGAAACTGCCTCTTCTTTTGTGATCTTTCCTTCATCTACTAATTCGCAGGCGATACGAAGTGCAGCTGGAGCTGTTCTCTTACCATTTCTTGTCTGTAAGAAATACAGTTTTCCTTCCTGGATCGTAAATTCCATATCCTGCATATCACGATAATGTTCTTCCAGTGTATGAGCAATGTCCATAAACTGTTTGTAACATTCTGGTAAGTCTTCTGCCAGTTTAGTAATTGGCTGTGGTGTACGAACACCAGCTACTACGTCTTCACCCTGTGCATTGATCAGGTATTCTCCGTAGATCTGTTTCTCACCTGTAGATGGGTTTCTTGTAAATGCTACACCTGTTCCTGATGTATCTCCCATATTACCGAATACCATTGTCTGAACGTTAACGGCTGTTCCCCAATCTCCTGGAATGTCGTTCATTCGACGATAGTAGATAGCACGTGGGTTGTCCCAAGAACGGAATACCGCTTTGATTGCTTCAAATAACTGATCCTTTGGATCCTGAGGGAATTCCTCATTCAAAGCTTTGCGATAGATACCTTTGTATCTCTTGATTACTTCTTTCAGATCATCGGCATCTAAGTCTGTATCAAACTTCACACCTTTCTCTGCTTTGATGTCATCTAAGACATCTTCGAATTTTGCTTTATCCACTTCTTTTACAACGTCTGAGAACATCTGGATAAAACGACGATAAGAATCATATGCAAAACGAGGATTGCCTGTCTTCTTCGCAAATCCTTCGACAGCTTCATCATTCAGTCCTAAGTTAAGGATCGTATCCATCATACCCGGCATGGATACTCTTGCTCCTGATCTTACTGATACTAATAGAGGATCTTCAAGGTCTCCGAACTTCTTTCCCTGAATCTCTTCTAAGTCTTTCATTGCTTCGATCACCTGTGATGCTACTTCATCACTGATCTTTCCACCGCAGTCGTAATAGTTTGTACACGCTTCTGTTGTAACTGTGAATCCCTGAGGAATTGGTAAATTCAATCCTGTCATCTCTGCTAAGTTTGCACCTTTTCCTCCAAGAAGGTTACGCATCTCGGCATTTCCTTCGCTAAATTTGTAGACCCATTTTGTTGCCATGTCAATACCTCCTAAAATTAAGTTATGTCACATTCATATGTCATTGAACTTATTGTACCACAAAATTCTAATTTTGCAAAACTTTTTTGTGTAATTTTCATAATTTTTTCTTTTTTCTTATCTTTTTCTTATAAAAACTGCACATTTGCATACTTTTCGGCATATTTTGCACTGTAATTTTTGTCTTATTTCGATAATTTTTATGTTTTATTTTTTGTATGCAATACACAAAGCCATTGTTTCTAATACATATTTCCGTTTGCTTGTTGATCATTATGCAATTTCCATAACAACAAAAAAAGAACATTCCATAAAATATCTCATTTATGAAATGTTCTTCTTTATTTTTAATTCTAATCTGCAATCTTATCGATTGCATTTGTCACAGCATCTATGTTTTTGTGACTATCTAACATCTTTTGTTTATAATCCGGTTCTTCCTGCTTCTCTTCTTTTACACTGATCTCCCAGAATGGTCCCCCTGCATTGGCACCTTCTTTGCCTTGTCGGATCACTTTCTTAAGCGACCATGTTTCGGCTGTTCTGGCTCTGCTTCCAACGTCAGCGATCTTTACTTTATCTTTGCCGACCATTCTTGTTAATACAACAAAATGTCCATTCTTTGTGAAATCCCCAGGTCCCATCAGTGCCACGACTGGATGTCCTGCTCTTAATGCTTTCTCTACAGCATCTTTATCCATTCCAAGGCCCTTACACTGCATTCCGTATAATTTGGATAAACCTGGAACTACACTGTGGGAACATCCCTGTCCTGTATAATACCATCCATGTTTGTATGCCTGTTTACACATCTTTGGAACATCGGCTTTCTTTCCTGTTAAAGAACTATAGCATACGGCAACTGCGGTTGGCCCGCATCCTGCTGCCTGAATCGTACTTCCGCCGATCTTCTTCCCCGGATAATCTGCCTGATTATAATAAACAACTTTTAATTGCTTGTTCTCTGTCTGCTCTGCAGCCATAACCCCTGCTGTCTGTGTCATCATCATTGCTGCGATCCCCATCGTTGCGATCACTCTGCCAGTCATCTTGTTTAATCTCATAGTACCCTCCAGATAACTTCTGCTTTTGACATAATACATCAGTTACTGATTATAACAGAGGGGTGTTTGTTAATCAAGTGTTTCAATTGTTAAAATTTTATTAAATCTTGTTTATATTTTTTCATTTTCTTGCCAAAAGAGGATAAATGTCACTGCATTTATTCATGAATTTTTCGCTGTGCCGTTCCCGCAATTCCAAGCTGTGCACGATATTTTGCTACGGTTCTTCTTGAAATCTTCATATTCTTTTGTTCTAACAAACTTACGATCTTACTGTCACTTAATGGTTTTTTCTTATCTTCTTCTTTCACAAGCCGTCTGATTTCTTCCTTGATCTCTTCTGTCGTCGAATCTTGGTCTCCAAATGTCTGTGTATTGTTAAAAATGTCTCTCATTCCAATCGTTCCACCTGGATATTGAATATACTTTCCTTTGACTGCGCGACTTACCGTTGATACATGCATTTCAATATCATCTGCTATATTTTGCATGGTCATCGGTTTTAACGGCTTATGATTCATAAAATATTCTCTCTGACGATCTAGGATTGCATTTGAAATCTTAAGCATCGTCTCTCTTCTTTGTTCAATACTCGTAATGATAAAGCGACATCTCTCATATTTCTTTCGAAAATATTCTTTTAACTCAGAGTCTTCTGCCTGTTCCATCATTTTGACATAATAATCATTGATCGAATAGTCACCGATCCAGTCATCATTTAAACGAATCTTTAGTTCTTCTCCATCTTTTTCCATTAAAATATCTGGGACAATATACTGATCAGTTCCCCCTGTATATCCACTTAACGGTCTTGGATTTAATCCTTGAATTTCAAAAATATACTTCCTTGCCTGTGATGTCTTAATATCAAGTGCTCTTGAAATAGTCGATAAATGTCCCATTGCGATATCTTCCAGGTGATTTTCTACGATATATCGCAGATCATTATTTAATATTCCTTCTCTTTCAAGCTGAAGAAGGAGACATTCCGATAAACTTCCTGCAAATACACCTGCTGGTTCTAATTGCTTGAGATCATCTAAAAGCCTTTCACAATCTTTTTCTTCAATTCCAAACTTATGACTGATCTCTTTTGTGGAAACGAGCAAAAGCCCGGATTCCTCCAGGCATTGTGCCATGTATTTCATGACATTCCACTCTTTCTTTGTATAATCTTTTGCATTTAACTGTTCCATAAAAAAAGTTTCAGGATCTTCGATTTTCTTATCTTCAATATCACTTTGTTCAATATCTTGATATCCGCCTGCATTTCCATGCAATGTAAAGAATTCCTTTCCAGATTCCTTATGTTCCATCAATGGATTCTCTGCATATTCATCCTGCAAAAACTTCTCAAGTTCATAATTATCAAACGATAAGATATTTAATGATTGCACCTGAAACTGATTTAATTGCTGTGACAAACCTTGTTCCAGCTTCATTTCATATGACATTTTTACATCCTCCAATTACTCTCTTTGATCAAGTCCTTTATCTTATCATAATCTATTTTCACTTTGAATAAAAGAGATTTTGCTTGGATGATCTTTTTTCTAATCTGTCTTATATTTATTTTCCCGCTTTCTCTTCTTCTATGGTCTTCTGAAATTCTTTCACATCTTTTGCGATCTCACCGCTTAATAACAGCATACAGATCAGGTTTGGGATCGCCATCAATGCATTTGCAATATCTGAGAAGTTCCATACAAGCTCCAATGTCTGTGTTGCCCCGACATAAGCTACCAGAGAAAAGATAATTCGGTAGATCATATTGAACTTATGAGTTCCCATCAGATACTCAAACGCCTTTTCTCCATGATACTCCCATCCAAGAATTGTTGAAAATGCGAAAAGTGCAATTCCGATCGTTACCAGATATCCTCCAACTTTTCCAAGAACCGTAGAAAATGCCGCAATTGTTAATGCTGATCCTATGTACATTTCCCCTGTTGATGGATCGATCTGTCCAAGTATTCCGGAACTTGCGATCGCAAGGCCTGTGATCGTACAGACAACGATCGTATCCCAGAAAGTTCCTGTCATATTGATATAAGCCTGACGGACTGGATGGTCTGTTGTTGCTGCTGCCGCTGTGATCGCTGCTGATCCCATTCCTGCTTCATTGGAAAAACATCCTCTGGCAACTCCATAACGTGCTGCATTCATCATAGATGCGACGATATTTCCACAAAGAGCTCCTCCTACCGCTTTCACACTAAATGCCATATGAAAGATCATGGAAAGTCCTACTGGAAGATTACTGATATTCCCAAGAATGACAATGACACCTGCGATCACATAAAAGATTGCCATCACTGGAACTACGACAGAAGATACTTTTGATATCGTTTTTATTCCACCGATGATGATCAGTAAGGCTAAAACGGTGATCACTGCTCCAACTGTACTAACCGATACTCCAAATGTCTCATGAACTGCTGTTGAAATTGAATTTCCCTGTGTCATATTTCCAATTCCAAAGGATGCGATCACGGCAAATAAAGCAAACAGCCATCCAAGTGCAGCTCCAAGCTTTTTGTTCTTGAGTGCCTTTTTCATTGTATACATTGGTCCACCGGACATCTCGCCCTTTTCATTGACTTCTCTATACTTGATCGCCAACATACATTCTGAAAATTTAGATGATAATCCAAAACATGCAGAAATCCACATCCACACCAATGCTCCAGCACCTCCTGAAACCATTGCTGTCGCTACTCCTACGATATTTCCAGTTCCAATCGTTGCCGCAAGTGCTGTTGTCAATGCCGAAAATGGTGATACATCACCTTCTCCTCTGTTTTTTGTCCTTGATTCTTTACTTAATGTCTTTTTAATTGCCCAAGGAAGGTTTCTCCAGGTTAGAAAATTGCATCGAATCGTTAAAAGGATTCCTGTTCCCACGAGAAGTACCAACATCACTGGTCCCCATACAAAAGCATCCACATCGGATATGATCTTACTTAACATATCTATCTCTCCTCTCTGATCTTATTTTCATTCTTAAAATGCAAAAAAGGAGCAACGAAAATTCGTTGCTCCTTCAACTTATGAACTTAGTATAGCCATATATGACCATTCTGTCAATATTTATTTTAAGGTCGTACCAATGATCTCCCGATCATCTCGCCCTGCCTGATCTTTGTCTCACACTGGTTCTTGGTACGTTCTAACAGTTCTTCTCTGATCTCAACCTTATCCTTTTCTAATAATAAAATGATCGTTGAACCTCCAAACTGAAAATATCCTTTCTCAATCCCACGCCTCATAGATCCGGCTCCATCGTGATTGACAATCTTTCCGACCATCAATGCTCCAACTTCCATCTGGAGTGCATCTCCAAAATGTTTTGTCTTCATCAATGTATATTCTCTGGTATTCTCTTTATAGATTTTCACATGATCATTTGCGATCGGATTGACGGTATGATAAACTCCCTCAATCCTATGATTCTCACTCTTAATTCCATCATCAAAATAGCAGTATCTATGATAATCATCTACCGTCAGACGTAAGATCACAGCATAACCTCCCTGAAAATGTCTTGCGATCTTGCGGTTTCTGATCAATGAATCCAGAGTATATCTTGTATCCTTTACAACAAAAGATGTCTTCTCTTCGATCGGATACACACTTACTTTGCAGTCACAAGGACTTCCTAAGATTGTTTTATCTTCCGGAAATGAACGTTTGCCTTCTTTGATCTTTCTTGAGAAGAATTCATTATAAGATTTGTAATTCTTCTCCTCGTATTCACTCATATCAATATGATTATTCTTGATAAATCCTTTGATCAGACATTTTGAAATAGGAGAACTTAAGAAAGCTCCCCCTAATCTGGATACCCAAGGTCTGGTCAATATTTTTAGGCTGACTCGTCCTGCCATGGTTGTATACATCCAATGAAGCAAACGATCCTGTCCATTCTCTTCTTCGTAAATATTCCCATCTCTATCGGCATATCTCATCTATCATTCTCCTATCATCTTACAGTAAGAACATCTTTACTGCGATCAATGCTCCAATAACTACAAATGCAAGCATACATTTCTTATCTGGTTTAAAGACTTTAAAATCAAATACAAATAAGAATGCGATCACTGCTAACATTGCAACATATATGTATGGAAATTCTTCTGGGAAGAATCTTCGAAACTGATATACGATCGGAATGATCAGTGCAACCGATGTGATTGGCAGTCCCTGATAATGTTTTCTTCTAGAACTGCTGTGTGCCTGACGCTGTTCTTCTGTAACATTAAAATATGCCAGGCGAATAACTCCGCCTAAAACATAACACATATAAATGATCCTTGCATACCATTGGTCCATTCCAAGACAGTAACCGATCACAACCGGATACACTCCAAAACAGACAAGATCACATAAAGAATCAATCTCGATTCCAAACTTCTTGGCGTCTTCGCTTCTCTTGATCATCTTTGCGATCGTTCCATCATACATATCTGTTAATCCTGAGATCATCAGACATAAAATTGCGATCTTAAAGTTTCCATCGAATGCCTGTGACATTCCAAATACTGCACTGACAACTCCTAAATATGTCAGTATTACAGATGCATTATAAAATCCTATCATATCTTTTCCCTCTATTCTTTACGCTTTATCGTAACATGTGCGACTCCTGTCATCACTGCACTGATCAATACCAGTGCATAATAACTGATTCCTCGGCTTAACAGCATTGCTGGATATAATAATCCGCCAACAAAGATCTTCTTAAAGATATTTAAAAATAAGCCTTCACTGATTCCCATTCCTCCTGGCAGCGGAAGCATATCCACAGAAATTGAAATAACACTCTGTAGAGCAACTACATCAATAAATCCTAATGTTGAAAGCCCCATTGCTCTGTATACAAGATACGTAATTGAAAAATGGATCAGTCTCTGAATCAATGTGACAACGAACATCCGAAAAATAAAGATCCGATGTCCTTGAATGATTGCTGCTGCTTTATGATACTCGATCATAGAATTCTGAAGTTTTTCAAGACGTTCTTCTTTTTTCTTTAAAATATGGAATTTTTCTAATTTCTGAAACAGCCACAGCACGATTTTGGATGCTAATGTTGGCTCAAATACAAGAATCAGCATGAACGCAACACAAAATACATTCAATGCCATTCCAAGGTAAAAGAAGAATGCTGCCTTCCCAATATATTCTGTCACAAGAAAATGACGGAATAAAAAGATCAGTGCTCCTAAAAATACCAGAACAAATTTATATAAAATGGTAACGATCATCAAAATGACGGTTCCCACGGATATGTCAACTTTATCGCGGTTCATGTAGTAAAGCTGCATTGGCTGTCCGCCAGTTGCTGACGGTGTAATACAACTGAAAAAGAAACCTACAAACGAATATTTGACACAATTTCTCTTCGGCACATCATTGTAATGAAGCAGCCGGAGCATGCGATAAATAATATATGACTCACAGCACACAAATACAATGATCATAACCAATCCCGCAATATAATATGCAGGTTTTACTGATTTTAGAACTTCCGCCAGCTCAGAAAGTTCCTTTCCTTTCAATACGGCATATGCAGTCAATCCAAATAATGCAAAGAAAAAGACTGTATTGCCGATGACTTTTTTCTTATTCTTCATCTTTCCTACCCTTTGATCTCCGATAATTTCCCTTTGTATTTCACAGATTTTCTCTCCAAACCAACTCGTTGGTTGATCTTCTCAAACACTTTCCAGAGTCCTTGATACAAATTGGTCTTTCTTCCGATCAGATAACAGACTTCACTTAAAATGATCCCTCCAAACACATCTATGATATAATGCTGCTTGGTTACCTGCGTGGAAATACAGACTAAAACTGCAAAAACAAGTGAAAATCTCTGATACCACAATGGAATCTTCTTCTGATGTCTGATCCCGATATAACAAAACCAGCTTACCAGACAGTGGATCGATGGAAATAAGTTTGCCGATTCATCGATCGAATAGACAAATCGTAATGCCTGATCCCAAAATCCTGTTCCTGTGATCTCCGGCCTTACCAGTGTCGTTGGCAAGAAGACAAAGAAAATCCCACATATGATCCTTGACAGATAATCAGCTGTCAAAAATCTATACATATGTTCTTTACCGATTCTCGCAGTCATAATGTAGTTCACAACCCAAAACACATAACATATCAAATAAATACTTGTAAATTCTGGGATTACTGGTACCATCCGGTCAAATGCGGTTGTAAAGTCGTGATGATATAATCCTTTACAAAGCACCATTGTTCCGCTGTAAACCAACGTATTCAATACTAACGCTACGATCAGCGGAATGATAGAATACTTCGGAATCCATCTCAGAACATAATCTTTTTTCTGATTCATATGTCTGCTCCTTCCAATGATCTATCCTCTTTCTTTTCTCTCTTACGATTCTTCCATATATCAAAGAATCATGCCAATTCTGACATGATTCTTGTACTATTATATCTTTTCTCTTTTTAAAAGTAAAGGAAAGCGGCCATATTTAATAGTTTTGTAAGATTTACTCTGCTTTCTTTTTTCTTCTATTAAATAGTCCATAAATACATGGAACCACTAATAATGTCAGTAAAGTTCCATAGATCAAACCACCGATCGTAACGATCGCCATCGGCTGCATCATCTCGGCACCTTGCCCTAAACCAATCGCCATTGTAGATAATCCAAGGATCGTTGTAAGAGCTGTCATCAAGATCGGACGTACACGCATCGTACCTGCTGTCAGAATCGCTTCTTCAAATTCATATCCCGATTCTCTTAACTGGTTGATCGTATCTACCAGCACGATACCATTATTTACAATGATACCTGCCAGCATAACAAATCCGATCATTGCGATCGCACTTAAGTCTTTTCCAGTGATCAGCAATCCTAAGAATCCTCCTGTAAATGCCATTGGGATCGTAAATAAAATGATAAACGGCGATTTCAATGACTGGAACTGTGCTACCATGATCAAATACATAAATGCTACTGCCAGTAATAACATCAGACCAATCTGTCCTGTTGTTTCCTGAATAGATTCCATTTCACCTTTCATTGTGATACTGTATCCTTTTGGTGCATTGTATTTCTTAATCTTCTTTTGTACAGCACTACTAACCTTTCCTACGTTGTAGCCATCTTTGATCTCTGATGTTACACTCAGTGTTCTCTCCTGCTGGTTCCTATTGATAGAAGATAAACTGTCACTATTTCTGAAGTTTGCCACCTTATCCAATGTAACTTCTTTTTCTTTTCCACTTACTGTTCCTGTAAGTTTCACTTTCTTAAGGTCATCTCTTGTCAATGTGTTCTTTGCACTATTTCCGACATTGACACTATATTCTTTTTCATTGATCGTGATGGTCGTTGCTTCACTGGCATCTTTTAATTTCTCACTTAACTGTTGATAGATCGTTGCAACTGTTAATCCATTTTTTACTGCCTTTTTCTTGTCTACCACAACATGGAGGTCTGGTGTTGTCTCTTCACTTCCATTCGAGATATTCTGTGTTCCTTTCGTATCCTCTACGATCTGGGCAATATCTTTTCCAATGGATCTTAGTTTGTTTAAATCATTTCCTTTAATCTGTACGGAAATACCACTTCCACCAAGTGCACTCATATCCATACTGGATTCCTGCACTTCAACCTCACAATCAAATTTCTTTGTTTTCTTTAAGATTTCTTTCTTGATTTCTTTATTTGTATGTTTTTTCTTTTCTTTTAATAAAACATACATACTGGATTGGTCTTCATTGGAAGATCCTCCTGATGTCATTGAAGAGATTCCGGAAGAGCCAGAGGTGATCATTCCTGCTACACTATCAACATCTTTAATCTCTTTTACTTTCTTCATTACTGTATCTGTCATCGATGCTGTTTCTTCCATAGAAGATCCCTGTGGCATCTTGATCGTCATTGTCATCTGTGTGCTGTCCATACTTGGCATTAAGGAGCTTCCAATATTCATTGCTCCAAAAATACTTCCCGCGAACAGTGCGAGTGTTACAGCTACTACAATCATCTTACGATTTAACAACCGTGTCATAACTTTACGATATAATGTCTGCAGTTTATGGATCACCTTACTGTCTTTTTGTGTGACTTTATTGAGTACTCCAGCTGACATCATTGGCACAAATGTCACCGCTACGATCAGGCTGGCTACCAGAGAATAACCGATGGTCAATCCCATGTCCACAAAGAGCTGTTTTGTAAGTCCTGTTGTAAATACGATTGGCAGGAATACAGAAATTGTTGTTAGTGTCGAAGATGTGATCGCTCCTGCAACCCCTCTTGCTCCTGTGATCGCTGCTTCTTTAACTGGAACTCCTTCTTTTCTTAATCGATAGATATTCTCAATGACTACGATCGAGTTGTCCACAAGCATTCCCACTCCAAGTGCGAGTCCCGACAAGGAGATTACATTTAGCGTAATTCCTGTAAAGTACATCAACACCACAGCAAAAATAACACTTAACGGAATGGAGCATGCGATAACGATCGTTGGTCTGACATCTTTTAAGAATAATAATAAGATAAAGACTGCAAGAATCGCTCCCATTAACAGATTCTGGATAACAGAACCTGTTACCATATCAATGTATACACCCTGATCCATAATATTAACATAATGGAATCCTTTATTTTCTTTGGTAAGTGTCTTCATCTTCGCTGCAACTTTGTCTGCTACATCAGCTGTAGAATAATTATTCTGTTTCTGGACTGTTAATACAACACCATTGTTTCCATTCACACGACAATATATATCTGCTGAGTTATCTACAATCGCTACGTCTGCTACATCACAAAGTTTGATCGGTGGGATTCCTTTGATTCCAAGATCTAATAATTCCATATTAGCAAGGTCTTTTTGATTCGTCACCTTATCTCCAACACGTACCAGATACTGTGTATTCCCTTCACTGATATATCCTGCCGGCATCTCAAAGTTCTGTGCTGTTAACAGTGCTTTGACATTCGCAACTGTCAGCTTATTCTTAATATTTGCAGCTTCTTTTGCCTGCTCTTTGCTGGAATCAAGTTGCTGCTGACTTGAATTTAACTGTGCTTCTCCTTGCGCCAGCTTGATCTCCCCATCATTCATCTTCTGGGTTACCGTTGCTGATTGTACATTAAACTGTGTCAGTTTGGAATTGATCGTTTTCTTTCCTTTTTTGATCTGTTTTAATGCATTATTTAATGTTTTTAAATTCTTATCTAATGCTTTGATCGAACTTTTTGCTGTTGTCTCCTGCTTTTTCAGTTCTTCGATCTGAGCCGCAAGCTGCATCTTTGTTGCTGCATCCGGAACTTGTTTTGCCTGTTCTTCCATCTTGGCGATCTGTGTTTTTAATGTCTTGAGGGATGTCTGCAACGATTGTTTCTGCACCTTCAAATTCGTGATCGAACTCGTTACCTGCACCTCTTTCTGAGCAAGACTTAACTGTCCATCTGTAAGTGCAGTCTGAGCTTTCGCAAGCTGAGTATTAGCCTTTGTTCTCTGTGCATCTAATGTGTTCTTTCCAGATTCCATCTGGGCTCTTGCCTGATCAATCTTATTTTGAGCTTCATCAAACTGACCATTCAATGCCTTCTCGATCTTCTCATTTAATTTATTGATCTTCTTCTCGCTGATGATCGCATTGATCTGTTCTGTTACCAGTCCTGTACTGCTTACGGATGCGACTCCGTCAACAGCTTCTAAAGATGGTGCAATCTTATCATTGATCAACTCTGATAATTCCGTGTTACTTAACTTATCAGAATCCATAGCTGTTACCATAACCGGCATCATATCTGGATTTAATTTCATGATCGTTGGATTGCCTACTTCATCTGGCCAGTAGCCTTTGATCATGTCAAGCTTCTCTCTCATATCAAGGGATACTGCATTCATATCCGTGTCACCTTCAAATTCCAGAATGACCATTGACATATTCTCACTGGAAATTGAATTAACTTCTTTGATATTTGAAATCGTTGCCATTGATTGTTCCACTGGTTTTGTAACTGTCGTTTCCACGGTCTCTGGAGATGCCCCCTGATACGTCGTCATAACGATCGCATATGGCAGCTCCATGCTTGGAAGCAAGTCTGTTGTCATCTTTGTAAATGACACGATTCCTAAAATGATAACTAGTACAACCGCTACAATGACTGTATACGGTTTCTTTACGCTGAATTTTGAGATCATTTTCTTACCTTTCTCATATTTTTTCTTATTCCTTATTTGTCTCTTTTGATTGCTATTTTGATAACCAAAGTAATTTAATGATATTCCTGTTTCTTAAAGAAGTCAATCATTTTTATTGATAATTGTCAATTAATACATCAGATCGTGAACTTTTTTCACGCAAAAAGAAGCCAGAATACATCTTCTTATGTACTCTGGCTTCTGGATATCCTTGATCTCTTATTCTACACTGTAGTTTGGTGCTTCTTTTGTGATATGGATGTCATGTGGATGACTTTCTTTTAAGGATGCAGCGGAAATCTTAACAAATTCTCCTGTCTCCTGTAATGTCTTGATATCTTTTGCTCCACAATATCCCATTCCAGAACGAAGACCACCCATCATCTGGAAGATTGTGTCTTCAACAGTTCCTTTGTATGCAACACGTCCTTCGACACCTTCTGGAACTAACTTCTTAGCATTTGTCTGGAAGTAACGGTCTTTACTTCCATTCTCCATAGCTGCTAAAGATCCCATTCCACGATATACTTTGTATTTTCTTCCCTGATATAATTCGAAGTCTCCAGGGCTCTCGTCGCATCCTGCAAGCATGCTTCCTAACATACATACATCAGCTCCAGCTGCGATCGCTTTTGTAAGTTCTCCTGAATATTTGATACCACCATCAGCAATGATTGGGATTCCTGCTTTCTTCGCTTCCTCATATGCGCTCATGATCGCTGTAATCTGAGGTACACCGATACCAGCTACAACACGAGTTGTACAGATAGATCCAGGTCCGATACCGATCTTCACACAGTCAGCTCCTGCTTCGATCAGTGCCTTTGCTCCTGCTCCTGTTGCAACGTTACCTGCGATCACCTGAAGATCTGGGAATTTGTCTTTGACCATTCTTACAACTCTTAATACATTCGCAGAATGTCCATGTGCTGAGTCAACAACGATAACATCAACATGAGCATCAACTAATGCCTGTACACGATCTAAAACGTCCGCTGTGATACCAACACCAGCTCCACATAATAATCTTCCCTGATCATCTTTCGCTGCATTTGGATATTTGATCTGTTTCTCAATATCTTTGATCGTGATCAATCCTTTTAAATTAAAGTCATCATCAACGATAGGTAATTTTTCTTTTCTTGCTTTTCCTAAGATCTGTTTTGCTTCTTCTAATGTAATTCCTTCTTTGGCTGTTACCAGTCCTTCAGAAGTCATAGATTCTTTGATCTTCTTAGAGAAATCTGTCTCAAACTTTAAGTCACGGTTTGTAATAATACCAACAAGCTTTGTACCTTCTGTAATTGGCACACCGGAAATACGATACTTCGCCATTAAGTCGTCAGCATCCTGAATGGTATGTTCTGGTGATAATGAAAATGGATCTGTGATAACTCCGTTTTCAGAACGTTTTACCTTATCCACTTCTTCTGCCTGTTCTTCAATTGACATGTTCTTATGTATAATACCGATTCCACCCTGTCTTGCCATTGCGATTGCCATACGGTGTTCTGTAACAGTATCCATGCTGGCACTCATCAGTGGAATATTTAACTGAATCTTGTTTGTCAATCGTGTACGTGTATCCACATCATTCGCAATTACTTCTGAAAATGCTGGTACTAATAAAACATCATCAAATGTAATTCCTTCACCAATTAACTTACCCATTTTCTTGTTTTCCTCACTTTCTTGTATTTTAATATCTGATTTGTATTGTTAGATATGTTAACAAATAGTTTCTTTGATGTCAACAGATTATTTTGTACTTTTCCAAAAATGTATGGATTATTTTCTGTACATGTATAAAATTATCTGAATGTTCTGAATATAACAATCCACACTTTACATCTTTTTAAGTACAAGAAAAGGAATTACTGCTTTCACAATAACTCCTTTTCTATGATCTTGATATCAATCTGCATGATATCTCTTGTAATTTCTACTCTTCTACGATAGAAATTTTACTTCCGATCGTAAGTTTTGGCATTGGTTTTGCCTCAACACAAATACTTCCAGGAAGACCTGCTTCTTTCGCTCCACTGAAGACAACTGTTAGATGTCCCAGTGTCTCCAAATTAGACTGGGCAATATCTCCTACGGCAGTGATGAGATATTCTTTCTGATCCACAACCAGTTTATCTCCTTTTTTGATTGTTCCGTCTACCTTCTTCTGATCGATGAAATGACAGAAATCTTTTAATGTATCGGGTACATTTTCTCCGAATAATACGAACATACCTTCCTCAAAAAAAGCATCTACCTGTTCTCCCAGTTCGATAATCTCAGTCTGAAATATTGCTTTTCCCATTTGGAATCCTCCTTTTATTTACCCTGTAATTTCTGATCGATTGCTGCAGCTGCTTTCTTTCCTGCTCCCATGGCAAGGATAACTGTTGCTGCTCCAGTTACTGTATCTCCACCTGCGTATACACCATCTTTGCTTGTCTCCATTGTCTCTTCGTTGACAATGATTCCACCCCATTTCTGAGTGTCAAGTCCTGGTGTTGTGTGACGGATCAGTGGGTTAGGACTCTGTCCGATCGCAATGATGACTGTATCAACATCAAGATCATAGTTAGATCCTTCGATTGGCTGTGGAGAACGTCTTCCAGATGCATCTGGTTCACCCAGTTCCTGTTTGATGATCTCCATGCTGCTTACCCATCCGTTTTCATCTGCTTTGATCGCAGCTGGGTTATTTAAGAATTTGAAGATAATTCCTTCTTCTTTTGCGTGATGTAATTCTTCTAAACGTGCTGGTGCTTCTTCTTCGCTACGACGGTATACGATATAAACTTCTTCTGCACCTAATCGTTTGGCTGTTCTGGCAGCATCCATTGCTACGTTACCAGCACCTACGACTGCTACTTTCTTACCAACTTTGACTGGAGTTGGGCACTCTGGGAATTTGTATCCCTTCATTAAGTTTACACGAGTCAAGAATTCATTTGCAGAATATACTCCTAAGTGGTTCTCTCCAGGAATATTTAAAAATCTTGGAAGTCCTGCTCCACTTCCTACGAAGACTGCTTTGTATCCATCTTCCATTAATTCATCAATTGTGATAGAACGTCCAACGATAACGTTTGTTTCGATATCTACACCTAACTTCTGAACGCTTTCGATCTCTTTGGCTACCAGATCTTTTGGCAGACGGAATTCTGGAATACCATAGCTTAATACTCCACCTGGTTTATGTAATGCTTCAAAAACTGTTACATCATAACCTTTCTTGATCAGTTCTCCGGCACATGTGATACCAGCAGGTCCACATCCGACAACTGCTACTTTCATTCCGTTCTTCTCGATATTAACTTCTGTTTCTTTGGCGTTTGCCATATGCCAGTCTGCGACGAAACGTTCCATACGTCCAATACCAACAGGCTCTCCCTTGATACCACGGACACATTTTCCTTCACACTGGTTTTCCTGTGGACATACTCGTCCACAGATTGCAGGTAATGCATTCTCTGTTGTGATCACTTCGTATGCACCTTCAAAATCCCCTGCTGCTACTTTCTCGATAAATGCTGGAATTGGTACGTTAACCGGACATCCTCCAACACAAGGTTTATTCTTACAGTTTAAGCAACGAGCTGCTTCTTCCATTGCCATCTCTTTTGTATATCCAAGAGCAACTTCTTCAAAGTTCTTATTACGGACATTTGGGTCCTGTTCTGGCATGGCTACCTTCTTAAGACTCATATTTGCCATCGTTTACATCCCCCTTCCAATTCTACATTCATGTTCTTCTTCTCTGAACATACCCTGACGCTGCATACATTCGTCAAAGTTTACTTTAAATCCATCAAAATCTGGTCCGTCAACACATGCGAACTTTGTTTCTCCACCGATGTTGACACGGCATCCACCGCACATTCCTGTTCCGTCGATCATGATCGGATTTAAAGATACCATAGTTGGGACGTCATATTCTTTTGTGATCTTAACCACGTTCTTCATCATGATAAGTGGTCCGATCGCGATAACTTCGTCGTATTTTACTCCAGCTTTGATCTGGTCTTCTAATACTGTTGTAACGAAACCTTTGGTTCCCAGACTTCCGTCATCTGTTGCAATATATACATTATCACAGAATTCTTCGAATAATTCCTTAAGAATAACAAATTCTGCACTCTTACCACCGATGATCACATCAACTGGTACTCCCATCTTCGCTAACTTACGAAGCTGTGGATATAATGGGGCTGCACCTACACCACCGGCTACACCGATGACACGGTCACACTTGTGCAAAGGAGCTGGCTGACCTAATGGTCCTACGAAATCCTGTACATAATCTCCTTCTGCTTTCTTGCTTAACAATTCTGTTGTATATCCTACAACCTGATAAATGATCGTTACTGTCTCTTTCTCACGATCATAATCTGCGATCGTTAAAGGAACTCTTTCTCCATCTTCATCTACTCGGATAATGATGAACTGTCCCGGTTCACATTTTCTTGCCACATAAGGAGCATGAATCTCCATTAACTCAACTGCCTGGTTAAGTGTCTGCTTCTTGACAATCTTATACACCACGTACACCTCTTTCTTAAAATATCTTCTTTTTATTATACATGGAATCTGCACAATAAGAAAGTGTTTTTTTATTTATTTTTTGTCGACAATAAAATTATACAAAATTTTATTTTGCATTGCAATGTTTTATGAAATTTTATTTTATTATTTGTATTATTTTTCATATAAAAAGCAGCATAACTGCCTTCTTTGCTGCCATGCTGCTTACTTTCTACATTATTATAAAGCTGCTTTATAGATACTTACGATATCATCTTTACTCAGCTCAACAAAAGATCCCCTACATCCATCGGCTGCTTTCTGTGCCATAATGTCAAAATATTCTTCATCAATTCCAACATCTGTTAATGTCTGTGGAAGTCCCATTTTCTTGAAGTACTCTCTGGTACATGCAATTCCTTCTTTCGCTGCTGCCATATCATCATCATTTACCACATCCCAGACATTTCTTGCATAGTCCGCAAATTTGTACGCTGTATCATCATTCAATGCAAAATCCATCCAGTGTGGAGTTAAGATTGCTAATCCTTCTCCATGTGTAATGTCATAGAACGCACTTAATTCATGTTCCATTGGGTGCACACACCATGCAACTTCGGCTCCATATTGGATCATTCCGTTAATTGCCATACTTGCTGTCCACATCAGATTGGCTCTTGCATCATAATTGTCTGGTTCTTCTAATGCAATCGGTCCGTATTTAAAACAGTTCTTTAACAATCCTTCCGCAAATCTTGCCTGAACATCTGCATTTTTCACATTTGTAAAATAATTTTCACAAATATGGCTGATGATATCTGCAGTTCCTGCTGCTGTCTGCTTCTTGGATACAGAATATGTGTATTCTGGATCAAGGATGGACATCTTTGGTTTCATATGTTCACTTGCTGTTCCCCATTTTTCGTTCTTTGACATATCGGAGATAACCGCAAACTGATCCATCTCTGAACCTGTGGCTGATAATGTCAGGACACTGTAAATCGGCAATGCTTTCTTAATCCATCTTGGTGTAATAACCAGATCCCACGGATCTCCATCATAACATGCTCCTGCCGCTACAACCTTTGCACAGTCAATGACAGATCCCCCTCCAATGGCAAGTACCATGTCAATATCATTTTCCTTGCAAAGTTTTACACCTTCTCTGACAGATTCAATCTTGGGGTTTGGAGCGATTCCTGATAATTCAAAGATTTCAATATCTTCTTCTTTTAAAATCTTGACTGCCTCGTCATAAATTCCTGCTTTTTTGATACTTCCCCCGCCATAGCATAGTAAAACTTTGTTACCGCTCTCTGAAAGTTCACTAAGATGAGAAATCTGTCCTTTTCCAAAATGAATCTTTGTTGGAATGGAATACGTAAAATTGTTCATGGCTACCTCCTGTTTTTGATGTTTTATTTATTCTTCGTCTAACATGACACTGACTCTGTACATTCCAGGTTTGCTTGCCTCTTCAAAAGCTTCCTGCAATCTGCTTAGTGGGAATTTCTTCTCTTCTACCAATTTAGACACATCCACAACCTTGGTACTTAATGCTTTGGCAGCCTCTTTGAAGTCTTCATGATCTGCCCCGAATGTCCCGATCAGTTCCATCTTTCTATAGTGTAACATATTTGAGTCAACTTTCAACTCTGGAACTGGATATCCTGCCGCAAATAATAACATTCTTCCATCATTTTGCTTTAACATCTCAAGTCCCTGGCTGTTAGCACTGGTTGCTCCAACAGCTACGATCACTGCATCTGCTCCAACACCTTCTGTTAACTCTTTTACTTTCTCTACAGGATCACTTTCATTGCAGTCGATAACTTCAAATCCCATGGCTTTGGCTGTTTCAATCTTCTTAGGGATCATCTCTGATACGATCACACGGCATCCATACGCTTTGGCTGTCTGGGCATTAATCAGTCCCATCGTTCCTGCTCCGATCACAACAACTGTTTCAAACGGCTTTAATCTTAATTTCTTTGCTCCGTGAATGACTGTTGCAAGTGGTTCCATAAATCCTGCTTCCGATGGATTTAGGTCATTCGCTACTTTATAAACTCCACTTGAATTCTTTACACAATAATCTGAAAAACCAAAGAATCCCCATTTATATCCATCTTCTGTGTCATTGCGGATTTCTCCACACTGGTCGATATGTCCTTCACGACAAGCAGGACAATGTCCGCATCCTTCGTATCCAGTTGCTACCATATCTCCCACTTTGAGATCTGTTACTTTTTCTCCAACCTGTTCAACGATCCCTGCTGCTTCATGTCCTCCTGCCATTGGATATCCCTGATGTTCTCTCAATCCTAACCATTGTCCATAATCTGTAGTACAGATATTACACGCTTTCATGTTAAGTAATACATCATACGGTCCGACTTCTGGAAGATCACGTTCTCTGACTTCTGCGACACCTTTTTTTACCAAACATCCAAACTTCATTTTTCTTCCCATGACACTGCACTTCCTTTCAAGACTTCTTCCTTCTTATCTTTATTTTCATATATTGATGTACCTGGATCACTCCATTGCTATGCTTTATTTACACCGCCGAATAATGTGATGTAATGTTTCAAGGCTTCTTTATATCCCATTCTCATTTCATTGGAAAGATCAAACATATTCGCTGTTTTATTTCCAAACTCGCCAAGGCTTCCGTCTTTTTTCATATGATCATAGTCAATCTGTAAATATTCTTTTAATGTTTCCAATCCTGCATTGCTTAAATCCGTGCATAGATTGACTTTCTGGATTCCTGTCTGCACTGCTTTCTTCAGGTTATCATCTCCTGTTCCTGATCCTCCATGAAGAACTAATGGTACTTCGACCATCTGATGCAGGTCTGCTAATAATTCAAATTCCAGTTTCGGAGTTCCATGATAGGTTCCATGGGAAGTTCCAACAGATACAGCCAGCGCATCTACATTCGTCTGTTTTACAAAATCAATCGCTTCTTCTTTCCTTGTAAGTCCAGAATCTCTGGTCTGTTCATATTCAAATCCCTGTCCTACATGCCCAAGTTCTGCTTCTACAGAAACTCCGACTGCATGAGCAATCTTCACGATCTCTGCAACTTCTTTGACATTTTCTTCAAACGCCAGGGTGGAACGGTCTACCATGACAGATGTATATCCACAGCGGATTGCCTGGATGATCTCTTCAAATGGTCCTCCATGGTCTAAGTTTAATGCTGCTGTTACTTCTGGAAATTTCTTTTCATAAAAATGAACGGCATCTGATATTTCTTCAATCTGATGAATTCCTGCACCATCAATGATGACCGGTGCTTTTAATTCGCTTGCTGCTTCGAAAATACTCTTTACTGTATTTAAACTCCATGCGTTTGGAGCGGCCACCCCATACCCTTCTTTCTTCGCCTGTCTTAAGATTGTTCCCATATCTGTCAGCATAGTTCTTACCTCCATTTGTGCATATGCACCTTGTGACGTGATTCTGTTCTTGTTGTATTTATAATAATACAACCCATTTGCTTTGTCAATCATTTTTCCAACTACATGATCATTTGTTCATACCGTCTTTTCTTAGCCTGTTCTTTTGATTTACAAGATTTTTCTATATACGAAAAAAACACCTCAAAATTCTTTCGAATTCTGAGGTGTTTTTGTATTTTAGTCTTTGAGTCGCTTTGCTCCCTGTAGACGTCCACTCAACTAAGCTCATCTTTCGCCTATGGCTCGGATTCGCTAAGGTTCTGGACGGGCTTTCACACTAAGTTCAAGCTACGCCTTTGGCTTGCTTTCTCTAAGTGCTCAATGCCAATGCCTACATCATTCCCATTCCGGCTGGTGCTCCTGCTGGCATTGCTGGTGCTTCTTCTTTGATATTAGCAACAACTGATTCTGTTGTTAATAATGTAGAAGCTACGGATGTTGCGTTCTGTAATGCGCTTCTTGTTACTTTGGCTGGATCGATGATTCCTTTTTCTACCATGTCTACATATTCTCCATGTAATGCATCGAATCCTTTTCCAATTTCTGCTTCTTTTACTTTATTGACGATAACAGCTCCTTCAAGTCCTGCATTGACTGCAATCTGGAATAATGGTGCTTCTAAGGCTTTGAGGATAATGTTTGCTCCTGTCTTCTCGTCTCCTTCTAAGTCTGCTACTTTCTCAGCTGCTTTCTTAGATGCATGGATGTATGCAGATCCTCCACCGAAGATGATTCCTTCTTCTACTGCTGCTTTTGTTGCTGCTAAGGCATCTTCCAGTCTTAATTTGCTTTCTTTCATCTCTGTTTCTGTTGCTGCTCCAACACGGATAACTGCAACTCCACCAGATAATTTTGCTAATCTTTCCTGTAATTTTTCTTTGTCGAATTCAGATGTTGTTTCTTCGATCTGCGCTTTGATCTGTCCAAGACGTGCCTGGATTGCATCTTTATCTCCTTCACCGTCTACGATGACTGTGTTTTCTTTTTCAACTTTGACAGATTTTGCGCGTCCTAACTGATCTAATGTTGCGTCTTTTAATTCCAGACCAACTTCTTCAGAGATCACTGTACCACCTGTTAAGATAGCGATATCTTCAAGCATTGCTTTTCTTCTGTCTCCATATCCAGGTGCTTTGACTGCACATACAGAGAATGTTCCACGTAATTTGTTAACGATCAGTGTTGTTAATGCTTCACCTTCGATATCTTCAGCGATGATCAGTAATTTCTTACCACTCTGTACGATCTGCTCTAATAATGGAAGGATTTCCTGAATATTAGTGATCTTCTTGTCTGTGATCAGGATATATGGATCATCTAATTCAGCAACCATTTTTTCCATATCTGTTGAGAAATATGCTGATAAATATCCACGGTCAAACTGCATTCCTTCTACTAAATCTAATTCTGTTTTCATTGTTTTAGATTCTTCGATCGTGATAACTCCGTCGTTAGATACCTTTTCCATAGCATCTGCTACTAATTCTCCAACTTCTTCGTCTGCTGCAGAGATTGCTGCTACTTTCGCGATCTGATCTCTTCCTGTAACTTTGCTGCTCATCTCAGCGATCGCTTCAACAGCTGCTTCTGTCGCTTTCTTCATTCCTTTACGAAGGATGATTGGGTTTGCTCCTGCTGCTAAGTTCTTCATTCCTTCATTGATCATTGCCTGTGCAAGAACTGTAGCTGTTGTTGTACCATCTCCGGCAACATCATTTGTCTTAGTTGCTACTTCTTTGACTACCTGAGCTCCCATATTCTCAAATGGATCTTCTAATTCGATTTCTTTTGCGATCGTTACACCGTCATTTGTGATCAGTGGTGCGCCAAAGGATTTGTCTAATACAACGTTGCGTCCTTTTGGTCCGATTGTAACTCTTACTGTATCTGCCAACTGGTTAACTCCTGCTTCCAGTGCTTTTCTTGCTTCAATTCCGTATTTAATCTCTTTTGCCATGATCTTAATTACCTCCGACTAATTTCTTGATTAAACAAAATAATTGTGTGATGTGATAAAACTATTCTACAACTGCTAAAATATCATTCTGTTTTACAATGATAAATTCTTCATCTTCTAATTTTACTTCTGTTCCTGCATATTTAGAATAAATAACTTTCTGTCCTACAGAAACTTCCATCTTCACATCTTCTGTTCCAGGTCCGACTGCAACAACTTCTGCTTCCTGTGGTTTTTCCTGTGTTGCTGTTGTAAGGACGATTCCTGACTTAGTTGTTGTTTCTGCTTCCAGCTGTTTTAATACAACTCTATCTCCTAATGGTGTTAACTTCATAATGATATTACCTCCTAAATATATTAGAATTATTGTTCTTTTTATCTTTTGTTAGCACTCACTTATATCGAGTGCTAACTCTATGTTCTTTAGTATAACACCAGACAAAAAAAATGCAACCCCCTTTTTATAAAAAATCCATAAACTGAGATTGCATTCTTTGGTATTTTACTTATTCTTTGATGTATTTTTTTGCTTCTTCTGAACTTCTTGTTGGCACCGTCTGGAAATATACATGTACATGTTTTTTGATCAGTTCATGAATAGCTTCCATCTCCATGGCATCACACGCAACTCTTCTTGCAACTGCTTTACGTTCCCCACGAATTCCCATACCTCCGATATTAAGCTGATTGATCTTGATCCCTCGTTTGATCAATTCTTCAAATACCAGTGGTGATTCTGCAATTACGATCACACGCTCTCCATCAAAGGATGGGGCTTCTTTTAATTTCTCCGTTGCACGATCGATCCCGTATACATGAATTATAAGGCCTTGAGGTGCCATCTCTTTGATCACTTTGCTTCGGAATTTATCCTTCGCCACAACATCATCTACAATAATGATCCTGTTCGCTCTGACTTCCGGCACCCATAATGTCAAAATCTCCGTATGTATGAGCCTGTCATCAACTCTCGCTAATACAATGTTTTTCATTCTTCTACCTCCTTATATAATTCACGCACATCTTTGACTGTATCTGGCGCTGCCTTAAGAAGATCTTTGCACACTTCTTGTGCACTCTTTCCCGCGTAACGTCCCATAACTACTTCCATCATCAACGGAAGATTGATTCCAGTCACGTGGTAGAGATCATATTCTGACATTAAAGAAATTACTGTATTAAACGGACTTCCATAAAACAGATCTGTTAATATAAGGACTTCTTCTCCTTCTGATGTCTGTTCAATACTCTCTCTGATCTTCTCTCTCAAAGTATCTACTGATTCTTCTGGTTCAAGCCCAAATGCCTCAAGGTCTTCCTGTTCCCCTGCGATCATCTGTGCCGTATCCACAAGTCCTCTTGCATAACTTCCATGAGATACCACGATTACCTTCATCAATTTTCCTCTCTTCTCTCTCATTACATCTTGTCTGTTACGACAAATTTGATTAATTTGGTTTGTAAGAACTCTTTAAGCTTACGATTCTGTTAAATACCATGTGTTCTTTTGTAGAATCTTTAGAATCTAAACAGAAATATCCTGTTCTCATAAACTGGAAACTGTCTTCCTTATCATATTTCTCTAACTCAGGTTCTACGTATGCTTCCTTGATCACCGTCAGTGAATTTGGATTCACATTGATACTTCCATCTTCATTATATACACCTTTTTCTTCATCTACAATATTTTCATACAGACGAATTTCTGCTTTTTTCGCAGTTGGTACGGATACCCAGTGGATCGTTCCGCGAACCTTTCTTCCATCCGGACTGTTTCCTCCTCTGGATTCTGGATCATATGTCGCATATACACAAGTTACATTGCCATCTTCATCTACATCATATCCTGTACATGTCACAAAATATGCATTCATCAGACGCACTTCATTACCTACATATAAACGACGGTATTTCTTAGGCTTCTCAATCTTGAAATCTTCTCGTTCGATATATAATTCTCTTGAAAATGGTACCTGTCTTGTTCCCATCTCTTCGTTTTCCTGATTATTTGGAACGTCAACGAGTTCCCCTTCTCCTTCTGGATAGTTTGTGATCACCAGTTTGATCGGATCTAAGATTGCTGCCATACGTGGACGTTTTAATTTCAGGTCATCACGGATGCAGTATTCAAGCATCGCTGAATCTACAGAGCTGTGGCTCTTTGCAACTCCGACAAGTTCCATAAACTTCTTGATGGATTCTGGTGTATATCCTCTTCTTCTAAGTGCTGATAATGATACCAGACGTGGATCATCCCATCCATCTACGATTCCATCTTCTACCAGTTTCTTGATATAACGTTTTCCTGTGACAACATTTGTCAGATATAACTTCGCAAATTCAATCTGTTTTGGTGGATTCTCAAATTCACATTCATTCACAACCCAGTCATACAGTGGTCTGTGATCTTCAAATTCCAGTGTACAGATAGAGTGTGTCACCCCTTCAAATGCATCCTCTAATGGATGAGCAAAATCGTACATTGGATAAATACACCATTTGTTTCCTGTATTGTGATGTTCCATTCTTGCGATACGATAAAGAATTGGGTCTCTCATGTTGATATTTCCAGATGTCATATCGATCTTGGCACGAAGCACTTTGCTTCCATCTGGGTATTTTCCTTCCTTCATCTCGCGGAATAACTGTAAGTTCTCTTCTGGTGTACGGTCACGGTATGGACTGTTCTTTCCAGGTTCTGTTAAAGTTCCTCTGTATTCTCTGATCTGTTCAGCATTCAGATCACAGACATATGCTTTTCCCTTCTTGATCAGGAATTCTGCACATTCATACATCTTGTCAAAGTAGTTGGAAGCATAATAGATATGTTCATGATAATCTGCTCCTAACCATTCTACGTCCTCTTTAATAGAATTTACATATTCTTCCTTCTCTTTTGTTGGGTTTGTATCATCAAAACGGAAATGGAAATCTCCGCCATATTCCTGAGCCAGTCCATAGTTTAATAAGATGGATTTTGCGTGTCCGATATGAAGATATCCGTTTGGTTCTGGTGGAAATCTTGTAACTACCTTCTTGCAGTGCCCTTCTTCTATATCTTTTTCTATGATCTGTTCGATAAAATTCTTAGAAATCGTTTCTTCCATGTCTTCCTCCATATAGTTCTTTCTATTCTGATTATAATGTATCTTCTATACACTTGCAATCATATAATTTCTGTATCATTGTGAAATACAGATAATCCTTCTATATAAGATCTAATGCCTCCATGACATTTGAAACTCCTACAAGTCTCATGTCTGTCTGGACCTTGATCTGATCTACATTCGCCTGAGGCAGAATGCATCGTTTAAATCCTAGTTTCTGTGCTTCTTTGATCCTTGCTTCACCGCCTAATACGGCTCTTACTTCTCCTACCAGACCAACTTCTCCAAAAATGATCGTATCCTCTAAGATCGGCCGGTTCTTGTAACTCGATGCGATTGCCATAATAATACCAAGATCGATCGCTGGTTCGCCAAGTTTCATACCTCCAGCCAGATTCACATACGCATCACAGCCGCCAAGTTGAAGTCCAACTCTCTTCTCAAGCACTGCCATCAAAAGATTCACCCTGTTATAATCAATTCCAACGGCTGTTCTTCTCGGCATCTGAAAGCTTGTTGGTGATACCAGTGCCTGAATCTCGATCAGGATCGGTCTGGTCCCTTCCATGGAACATACAACAACGGATCCTGACGCATCAAGTGGTCTTCCATTGAGCATCGTCTTTGACGGATTCTCCACTTCTACCAGTCCATTGTTACACATCTCAAATACACCGATCTCATTCGTGGATCCAAAACGGTTTTTGACACCTCTTAAGATCCTGTATGCTGCTTCTCTTTCCCCTTCAAAATAAAGGACCGTATCTACCATATGCTCTAGTGTTCTTGGTCCTGCAACCACTCCTTCTTTGGTCACATGTCCTACGATAAAAACTGCGATATTATTCTCTTTCGCAACTCTCATCATCGCAGCAGTCACTTCTCTTACCTGAGACACACTGCCTGCTGCCGAGGAAAGATCCTCGCTGTACATTATCTGAATCGAATCAATTACCGCAAATTCTGGTTTCGTCTTTAAGATCGCATTCGTGATCGCATCAAGATCTGTCTCACAATACAGAAGCATCTCTTCTTCAAATGTTCCGATCCTCTCTGCTCTCATCTTGATCTGATGCATAGATTCTTCCCCAGAAATATACAAAACCTTACGTTTGCTGTTCGCAAGATTCCTGCATACCTGTAATAATAACGTGGATTTCCCGATTCCCGGATCTCCTCCGACCAGCGATAGGGAACCTTTGACGATCCCGCCACCTAACACACGGTCCAGTTCATGAATCCCTGTTGGAATCCTCTCTTCATTCTCTACGGTTACCTCGGATATATTCATAGGAGAGGCAGAAGTCTTTAAAGACTTCGCCCCTCCTTTTTTCGTTTCTGTAACTTTCTCTTCTGTAAAAGTATTCCACTGCTTACAGGCAGGACACTGCCCCATCCACTTGGAAGACTCATGACCACACTGGCTGCAAAAATAAACTGTCTTTTGTTTTGCCATTGGTGCTCCTTTATGTTACTACTGTTTCTTTACACGAACAGCAGCTGCTGTTCCCTCGCTTAACTCAACACTCAGAGTTAGTTTTCCTCCAAGATTTGCTTTCATCATTCCTACATTCGTATTATCAATAAAAACTTTATATTCCTGTCCGGCTTCTACTTCTAAAGTAACCTGGACATCAGATGAAGATTCAATCTCAAACGCAACTCCATCTGTTGTTGCAACAAAGTTATGTACTGCTGAACCTGGAACTGATTCAAAGATCAGCTGTCCGTTCTTGTCCAGTTTTGTCATTGTCTTGAAAGTCTTGATCTTATAGATATCTCCTTCAAACTGGATATCTCCTTTCTTCGCTTTCTGTGCTAATGTATAGTCACCAAAGCTAAGTGTTCCATTGTCTTCGCTGCGGAATAATTCAGTTACCACTGCCATTGTCTTTTCCTCCTAATATCTGTTTCGGTCGTCGTATGTATATTATAATATATTTCAGTATTATTTACTAGTTTTCCTTTACCGAAAAAGTAAGTTTTTTATCTTTTTTACCAATCGTCATCGTCTGCCCATTCGTAAGGGTTCCTTCTAAGATCTTATCTGCCAGTACATCTTCAATCTCATTCTGGATGATCCTTCTTAATGGTCTTGCTCCATAATTCTCATCATATCCCTTATCTGCTAACAGATCCATCGCACCAGATGTGATCTTTAACGTGATCTGATGTTCGTTTAATAAACGGGCTCTCAATTCATCCATAAATAATTTCGCGATCTTCTTAACCTCTTCCTTTGTAAGGACGGCAAATACGATCGTCTCATCAATTCGATTTAAAAACTCTGGGCGGAAGATCTGTTTCACTTCTTCCATAACACCCTTTTTCATACGTTCATGAGTCTTGGCTTTATCTGTATCATCCGTAGAAAATCCTAAATGTTTTGGTGCGATAATACGGTTTGCACCTGCATTGGAAGTCATAATGATAACAGTATTCTTAAAGTCGACTTTTCTTCCATTGGAATCTGTAATATGTCCGTCATCTAATACCTGAAGCAGGATATTAAACACATCCGGATGAGCCTTTTCAATCTCGTCAAAAAGAATGACAGAATAAGGATGTCTTCGAATCTGTTCACTCAGCTGTCCGCCTTCTCCAAATCCAACATATCCTGGAGGAGATCCGATGATCTTTGATACACTGTGTTTCTCCATATATTCAGACATATCCACACGGATCAGATCTTCTTCTCTTCCAAATAAAGCTTTTGCTAATGTCTTTGACAGCTCTGTCTTACCAACTCCTGTTGGTCCTAAAAATAAGAATGATCCGATTGGACGGTTTGGACTCTTAAGACCGACTCTGCTTCTCTTCACTGCTTTGGCAACTGCATTGACTGCTTCATCTTGCCCGATCACATGTTTGTGAAGTTCTTTCTCTAAATGTCTTAATCGTTCCATATCTCCCTTTGTAAGCTGCGTTACTGGGATCTGTGTCCATAAAGAAACGACTTCTGCTGCATCCTCCGTTGTCAACTCCGGAATCTCATTTTGCTTCTTCTGGTTTCTCTTCATCTTACGTTCCAGAGATTTCTCAAGTTTGTTCTTCTCTTTCTTGAGCTCTCTTGCTTCCGTAATATCTCCATCAGAAAGCGCTGCTTCGATCTTCTCTATGATCTCCCTGATCTCCTTGCGTTCTTTCTTGAAACCTGCATGACTTCCAACCTGTTCCATTCTTTTCCTTGCACATGCTTCATCTAACAGATCGATGGCTTTATCTGGCAGAAAACGATCACTGATATATCGATCAGAAAGAGATGCGATCGCCTCTGTCACATCTTCTGGTACCAGAATCCTATGATAATCTTCAAAACGGTGTTTGATCCCTTTTAAGATCGTGATCGTTTCTTCTACGGTCGGTTCCTTCACTCTGACTGGTTGGAATCTTCGAACTAATGCTGCATCCTTTTCAAAATATTTTGTATATTCTTCACTCGTTGTCGCACCGATCAGCTGAAAATCTCCTCTTGCCAACGCTGGTTTTAAGATATTGGATGCATCCATAGCTCCCTCAGAACCTCCAGCTCCAATGATCGTATGAATCTCATCGATAAACAAAATAATAGAATCATCCTGTGTTGCTTCGGTTACGATGCGCTTCATTCGTTCTTCAAATTCCCCACGGAATTTTGTTCCAGCGATCACTTTCGTAAGGTCTAAGGACAAAATTCTCTTATTCTTAAGAATTCTTGGCATATTACCTTCTGCGATCCTTTGTGCAAGTCCTTCAACGATCGCTGTTTTACCAACCCCTGGATCACCGATCAAGCATGGATTATTCTTTGTCCTTCTGCAAAGGATCTGCATCAGACGTTCCATCTCACTTTCACGTCCGATCATCGGATCAAGCTTCCCAAGCATGGCTTTCTCTGTCAGATCTGTACTATACTGAAGCAGCATATATTCTCCTGCTCCATCTTCCATATCACCGCCATCAGAGATTGCTTCATTATATTCATTCTTCGCACTTCTGAAATCAATTCCTGCAGTGACTAAAATATCTGTATAGATTCCTTCGGATGAAATCTTATGATCTTCCAGAAAACGGAATGCTTCATTATCTCCATCTTTGATCATCGCCATCAAGATATGTTCTGATCCGATTGCTTCACACCCGTATTTCATTGCAAGTTCTCCTGCAATTTCTAACAGGTATTCTGTCTTCGGAGTATCCATTACCGTTCTTCTTCGGTCTTTTGGCATCTTTGACTTCTCTTTGATCGCTTCTTCTATTAATTCTCTTGTCACTCCGTGCATCTTGAGCACTTCACTTGCAAGAGATCCGTCTGCCCCATAAAGTCCTAGCAGAACAAAAATACTGCTGACATCTTTAAATCCAAGATATCCAGCAATCTCTCGTCCTTCATTCAATGCTTTGGAGGCATATTTTGTAAATGGTAATCGGTTCATAATTCCTCCTGTTATTACTTTCTGTCTAATTTCTGGTACATATCATGAACCAGCTGGTTCATCTCGTCTTCTGTAACTCCTTTACAGACAGCTTCCGCAACTAACATCCTTAAATTCTCCTGAATGCTTGCTAATTCCTGCTGTTTTTCTAAAATTTCAACACTTATGACTGCACCTTTTCTTCGGTCTAGTTTCAGGTATCCTTCTTCTCTTAAGATCGCATAGGCTTTGTTCACCGTGTGCATGTTCACTCCAAGCACCTGTGCTAACTGACGGACAGATGGAAGTGATTCTCCATCAGCAAATTCTGCACATGCGATTCCCATAATGATCTGATTTCTTAACTGTACATAGATTGCCTCGTCACTATTGAAATCAATCTCCAGTATCATTGTGCAACCCTTCTTTCCTCTTTCGAAATTTACAACTTATCTATGATATTTTGTTATACATAGACTATAATATAAAGCACAGTCTGTCAAGAGCTTCTCTTCCAGATGATAAAGAAAAAGATGCAGTGTAAAAAACTACATCTTTTTCGTCTATTTTTCATTCAGATTTAGAATTCTTTGATTTGCACTTCCACGGAATTTTAATGTAATATCTTTTTGAGATTCGATAAACTGTCCATCAACCAGTGTATCAATATAAGATAACATCTCTTCCGTAAATGGTGTGTATACTTTACCACCCTCGATCAAATCCTTGTCATACGTATATCCTGTATAGCACCAGATATTTTTCTTTGGATAATTTTCTTTGATCTCTTTTAATAATCTGACCAGTTCTTCCTGATTCTCCGGTTCAAATGGTTCCCCGCCAAGCAGCGAAAAACCTTCGATATAATCTGGTTTTAATAACTCCATGATATGATCTTTTGTCTCTGCCGTAAATGGCTTTCCATAACAAAAATCCCATGTTTCCTTATTAAAGCATCCTGGACAATGGTTTCGGCAGCCTGATACAAATAAGCTGACTCTGACTCCTGGTCCATTCGCAATATCGCATTTTTTAATTTCTCCGTAGTGCATATGATCTCCTCTGTCATCGTGTCTTATAAATG
>ERZ869983.33-NODE-33-length-43370-cov-6.129166_pt1 | contig 43370 bp, 45 predicted proteins | sample MGYA00521106_ERZ869983 | MGnify/ENA primary metagenome ERZ869983 (study PRJEB32232, sample SAMN07284972) | human gut metagenome | biome: human-associated habitat; material: feces | host: Homo sapiens | place: Tanzania | collected 2014-04-05 ...
AGAGATACTTCGAATTAAAATATCCCTATAATTTATCATCCGTCCGATGATTTACTTTCACTTATTTTCTTAAAACTGAAATGCTTCACAAACCGCTTAAATTCAAGGATTTTTAGATATTGATCTTTTGTATCAACACGATACTCTCGATATGTGTTGTTAGTATCAAAGGAATAATCATTATTAAAAGGCAACATCTTCGCCAAAGATTTTCCATTCTCTTTTTACAATCAGATATTTATTCGCTCCAATTCATCTTCTTCAACTTTGCGCCACCGTGGCGCAAAGTTGATCAAATAAATGATTCATCATGGCGTATCCATTGAAGGGCTTTGTTGCCTTACACGTCTTGCAGGATTATATTTAATTATCAATGTACCATTAAGAGAATTTTTCCCTTCTACATATATCTCGATCTGATTTACCTAAATGTTCGGTTTTTCAACGTATTTTTTAAAGAAATTAATTCTTCTATTTTTTATTTTATTTTTCTCTTTATCTATGTTATATTGGCTATATATCATATCATAAACAGATGTTCGGAACAGAGGTGTTGACTACGGCTAAGTTAAATAAAATCAAACAAGATACCATATTGAAAAATTTTTGGAAAAACAATGACCGATTTGCTGATCTTTTTAATACTTTCTTATTTAATGGCGAAGAAATATTAAAACCTGATGATCTAACAGAAGTAGATACTGATGTTTCTTCTATGTTAAAATTCAATGGTCATGCTGAAACTGTCCAAAAAATATTAGATGTAGTAAAAAAGACGGCTTATGGAATCGACTTTATGATTCTAGGTCTTGAAAATCAATCTCATATTCATTATGCAATGCCATTACGTCATATGATAGGGGATGCATTTTCTTATCAAAAGGAGTATAATGAAATTGTAGCTAAGAATAAAAAAGAAGGAAACTTTGCTTCTACGGATGAATTTTTATCTAAGTTCAGAAAAACAGATCGTCTGCATGGAATGGTAACACTTTGCATATACTATGGCGAAAAGGAGTGGGATGGTCCACTTTCATTAGTTGATATGTTAGATATTCCTGATAAGCTGAAATTTATTTTTTCTGATTATAAGTTTAATCTTATCCAAATGCGATCTTGTAACAATTTACATTTTCATAACTCCGATATAAATACTGTATTTGACCTTAGCAGTTCTATTTATAATCGTGATTATGAAAAGATCAACAACTTATACAAAAATCAACCAATTTCTCCAGAACTTGCACTGGTAGTTGGAGCAATTACAGAATCCCAGGAACTTATTGATCACACTTTAGAGAATGAGAAGAAAGGGGCGATTAATATGTGTACCGCTTTAGAAGAACTAAAAAAAGAGGGCGTGCAGGAAGGTCTGCAAAAAGGTTTACAAGAAGGTTTACAAAAAGGCGAAGTTAAAGGAATTATTCAAACTTGTAAATTATTTAATCCTGATCAAGATGCTGCCCTTAAGCTTATCATGGATAAATTTTCTTTGTCACAGGAAACAGCTCTTGCTTATATTAAAAAATATTGGTAAATCAAAAAGAGGCAACTTTGCGCCACCGTGGCGCAAAGTCATTATTTTATCTACAAATTTAATAAAATTCTTCCATTTCCCACTATTTAGATTATTAGTATTTTGTATTTTCTTCCACATTATATTTATCTACTATGAAAAGAGAACTTTACGCCACGATGGCGCAAAGTTCCCTCTCTTAATTTCCAATCTTAAAATTCAAAGTCTTAATCAATAATTTAGTCTGTAATCTGCGTTTTAAAGTCTCATCTACACAATAATGGATCTGTCCATATTCATCATACATTTTTCTTCTCGATAAATTGTCAATGTATCCATCATAGTGTTTTAGAACTTTTTCAACAGCATCAACATCTCCTTTGGTTGCTTCTTTGATTGTTTCAAACGGTAATAAATTGTACTGGACTTCACATTTCTGACTCATCTGCTTTTTCCTCCATAACATCCTTTAATATTTCTAAGAATCGTTTTCGATGCTCATTTACTGTGCTTCGAACCAATTTCATCTTTCTCGCAATTTCCGCATCACTCATTCCCATAAAATAAGATAATAAAATTACATCTCTTTTTCTCTTTGTTAATGAAGTTAAAGCTTCTGCTATTAACGCATCTTTTACCTCAATATCGTAATTTAACACCTGAAACTTATAGCTCTCTAAATCATATTCATCATGTATAGCCAACTGATCCAACTCCTTCTGGGATAATTCCGATAACATAACTTCATTTTTGCGTAAATATTCCATATGTCTTATGTAATCTATTTTTTCTCCTTTTAATGCTAGTTTGCATAGACGATCAAATTGATGCTGAATCGTTTCCTCAAATTGTGAAGGAGATTTCCCCATAAAAGTTCACCTCCTTCCCATTTGGACAAGGTTCAAAGTGAATTTCTTGCTCACTCTTACTCCCGATTCAATATATCCCAATGTTCGGTTTGGATAAGTTTTTATATATTTAGTAAAAAAAAAGCGTTCGGACCATCACTTTGATTAATCCAAAACGCTTTTTTTCTCCACTTAGTTTTGTGTTCTTTATGGAATTTTCTTTTATAAAATTTATTTTTTGTAAGATGATATTCTCATCAATTACACTGATTTATTCGCCATATTCCTTTAGAATAAGCCCTTTCCACTTCCCTCTTTCTCCTCTATCAAATTTTTTCATTTCTTCTGGAATTACTACATAGTCATCTGTAGAATTTTCATTAGAGCCTTTAGTATCTTTTGGCATTTGTATTTCTTCTCCATTTTAGCCTTCAAAAGCTAAGCATGCTGCTCCTATCAGTCCGCAATCTTCTCCTAATGCAGCTGGTACGATCTTTATGTTATCTTTTAATGCATCAAAAACTTTTCCTTTTACCCTTTTTTCAATTTCTTCAATGAATCCTGGAATCTTTAACGCAACACTTCCGCTTAATACAAATAAATCTGGATCCAATACTCCATATAAAATAGAAATAAAATTAGACAGATATTCATATGCATCTTCCATGATCTGTATTGCTAGTTCGTTTCCTTCTTGCGCCAGATCATAAACGTCTCCTGCGTGCACTACTTCTAATCCTAGATTTTTTGCTCTGGTTGTAATTGCTGTTCCACTGGCAATCGATTCGATTGATCCACTCTTTAATACTCCATGAGATGGACCATTTTTCCAAACAATACAGTTTGCAACTTCCTGTGCAAATCCTTTTGATCCTTGATAGATTTTCCCATCAATACAAAATCCTGCTCCGACTCCTGTTGAAATTGTCAAAAACTGCACATGACTCTTCCCTGCTCCTGCCCCGATCACCGCTTCTGCAAGTCCGGCCAGATTTGCATCATTTTGCAGCTGTACTTTAATCCCTGTAATATTTTGCAATTCTTCTGTCAGATGGAAGTAATGCCATCCTGGTAAGTTTGGTGTTTCTAAAATAATTCCATGAATCAGATCAAGTGGTCCTGGGCAGGAAATACCAATTCCTTCAATCTTTTGCCCAAATCCTTTAATTACATTATTAATTTTTTCTAATGTCACTTGTGGATTTTGTGTATCTGTTGAAAACTGCACTCTTTCCACAATTTTATATTCATCATTGATCAGAGCCACTCTTGTATTTGTGCCTCCTACATCAATTCCTACTGCATATTTCATCTATAATCTCCTTTTCTTAAATTTAAATACTAAAAAAAGCGACCAGAAAACATTCTGAATTTCTTCATATTCTCTGGTCGCTCATAGGAAATAAATAACCATTGCTATAATTCATCTACTTGAAAAATATATTTGGTTATAGCTTTATAAGTTTCCCCTTTTCTTAAAATTACTTTTGGCTCTTTTTCAATATGAATAGAGTCTGGTAGAAACTGTGGTTCAATTGCTACGCCATCTCGATTCTCATAAGGTTTCCCTTGTTTTCCGTTACATCCTTCATCTAAGAAATTTCCCGTATAAATTTGTATGGCTGGCACTGTTGTTGATACGGTCAATTTGCGTCCAGATTTTTTATCATATAAACAAAGTTGATTTTCGTCCCCTTTAACCATAAATGAATGATCATAGCCTGATGCTAATTTTAATTGCTCGCAATCTTCATTAATTCTTTCGCCAATTTTATGATAATCATGAAAATCAAAAGGAGTATCTTTAACATTCATAAATTCTCCTGTTGTACAACAATTTCCATCAACACATGCAATCTGATCTGCATCAATCTTCAAGTAGTGATCATAAATTTTTTCTTTTCCGGCAGATAAATTAAAATAAGAATGATTCGTAATATTACACAAAGTATCTTTATCGCTCCATGCTTCACATTCCATTGTTAAACAATCATCTGTCAGTACATATTTTACTTTTAATTCCAAGTTTCCTGGATATCCTTCTTCCATATCTGGTGAGATATAAGAAAATAATAATCCATTTTCAATCACTTCATAGTCAAAAACTTTTTGATCAAAGCCTATTTCCCCTCCATGTAAATGATTTGGTCCATTATTTACTGCCAATTTATACGTTTGTCCATTCAAATCAAATGTTGCACCCTTGATTCGATTCGCCACTCTCCCTACAATGGCACCCATATATGTTCCATCTTCTTTACAATCTTCGATTTCTCCAAATCCTAAAACAATATCTTCTTGATTACCATTCCTGTCCTTTGAAAAAATGGACAGGATATGGCATCCAAGATTTGTTACCCTGATTCGAAGTTCATCGTTTTTCATCTCAAAGAATGTAATATTATTTTCTCTTTCTTCTATTACATCCACTGTAGCTATCAGATTTTTTTCCATAACGACTCACCCTTCAGGTTTTATTTATCGATAGATTAAAAGAAATCATAAATATGTTCAAAGTCTTGCATTGTTCCAAGAACGCCTGGAAGATCTTTATATTCATCTTCTTTGTCTTTTTCACATACAACAAGAATCTTATCACATCCTGCTTTATAGGCATTTTTGATACCGGAGAAGGAGTCTTCGATAATCAGGATATCTTTGATATCAACCCCTATCTTTTGTGAAGCATCCAAAAACATCTGAATCTTATTTTCATAAGTTCCATCATCATATACCAGAGTTTCCGGTGCAATATATTCATCAAGATGGAAAGACTCACGGAAGAAATCAATATTCGCTTTAATTGAAGCACTCGCAATTGTATAAGGAAGTTTATGATTCGTTAACCATTCAAAATACTCTACAGAACCTTTTACTAGGTGGAAGCTTTTTTTATCTTTTTTGCAGAATTCACGGTAAAATGCTTCTTTCTTAGAGGAATATTCCTTTACTTCCTCGATCGATGCCTTTCCATCTGTCATATACTTGATGATCTGATCGTTTGGTGTTCCATTAAATTTTCCATGTAATTCTTCGTCTGTGATATCACATCCACGAAGCAGTCTGGAAATTTCATTCCATGCTAATACATGTTTATCATTATCAAAGAACAATGTTCCATTGAAATCAAAAATGACTCCTTTATAATCTACCATACGTTTATACCTCTTTTGTTTCGCTAACTTTTTTATACCAGTATGCGGATTTCTTTGGATAACGTTCCTGTGTTTCAAAGTCTACATAGAATAATCCATAACGTTTGTTATATCCGTTAGACCATGAGAACATATCCATTAATGACCATACAAAGTATCCCTTCACATTGGCACCTTCATCAATTGCTTTTGCAATCCACTGTAAATGACGTTTGATATAATCAATACGTGGTTCATCATCAACTGTACCATCTTTAAAGTCGTCTTTGTATCCCATTCCATTTTCTGTGATATAGATCGCATTGTAGTTTGGATACTGTTTTTTGATTCGCATAATCTGATCATATAATCCTTCTGGATAGATCAGCCAATCCCAGTCTGTTCTGTCGATTCCCTCTTTGAACATATGCTCGCTGATACCTTTTAATCTGTATACAGAAGTACCTTTTGCACCTGTTCCATTATGATGGATCTGACTTTCTCCATTATATTCCTGAACAAAGTGGCTCTGATAATAGTTGATTCCAAGATAATCATTATATTTTGCAGCTTCTTTCAGTAATTCCATATCAGTTACTTTTGGTGCAAACGTCTTATTTTCTAATTCATATAAGAAATTGATATGTTTTAATGTTTCTGAAGAATAATATCCTAAGAATGTTGCATCCAATAAGAACTGATTTGTTAAAGCATCTTCCCTTTCTGCTGCTAAAACATCCCCTGCTTTTTTCTCATCATATGGATATTTTGTTTCTAAGGAATGGATGATACCGATCTGTCCTTCATATCCACCTTTTTCAAATGCAATAACTGCTCTAGCATGTGCAACCATCATGTTGTGCATAGACTCAATTGTCTTCACTACATCATACTTTTCTCCTGGTGGGAATGTTCCTGTGATATACTGTCCAGATGATACTGGCCAGATTTCATTAAATGTAAACCAGTAACGAATATCATCTTTAAATTCTTCAAAACAGAATTTTGCATATCGTTCAAAACAATCAATCGTGTGTGGATTTAAGAAATCTCCATTCTTATGTAATTCATTTGGTGTATCAAAATGATGTAATGTAATGAATGGCTCTACTCCATTTTCTCTACATTTCTTAAACATTGCATGATAGAAGTCTACACCTTCCTGATTGACTTCTCCTTCTCCTGATGGGAAGATTCTTGACCATGCAATGGAAATACGGATTCCATTAACTCCAAACTGTTTACATAAGTCTAAATCTACTGGATATTTATGATAAAAATCGCTGGCTGGATCAGGGCTGAACCAGCCCTGTTTTTCCAGATAATCGTCCCAAGCTACACGTCCTTTTCCATGAGTCTTTGATTCACCTTCACACTGATATGCTGCAGTTGCTCCACCCATGATAAAATTTTCTGGTAATCTCATATTAATTGTCTCCTTCTAAAACCTTAAATACAAATTTAAGTGCTGCCTCTGGATCTCTTGTTAACGAAATATACTGTTTTCCTTCACACGCAACACACTTAATTCCTAAACGATCTGTGTCCTTCTTAAGATCCTGATAGAAAGATGCTACCTGTGGTGCTAAAACAACAAGATCATAATCCTGCATGATATCGGTATGTGCTCCGTATGCTCCTGCGGCTGTGATCAGCGGAATATTCTGTTCTTCTGCACCTTTCTTAAGAGCATTAGCTAATAATCCTGATGTTCCTCCACCAGCACAAAGGACTAAGATTCTCTTAGATTTCAATGTATCTCCATCAACTTCAATCTGTTCTTCTTCAGAGTTAACTTCTTCTAATCCTTTTTCTTTTTCTTCTTCGCACTTCTCGTGATCATAAACTTTAAAGAATGGATAGTATACAACAAAGTCAAGTACCAGTAATAAGATTGCTAAAATCAATGCCTTCAATGCCATACCACAACCAAGGAATAATCCTAATGGTCCTGGTGTTGTCCATGGTAAGATATATAAGAATGAGTTCATTCCAATATAATCAACAAAGATTTTAAATAACCATACGTTTAAAATTGGTGCAAAAATAAATGGTACAAAAAATACTGGATTTAAGATTAATGGTGCTCCAAACAAAATTGGCTCATTTACTCCGAATAAAACTGGAATAGAAGATGCTCGTCCAATAGCTTTTAACTCTTTTGATTTTGCCATAAATGCAAACATTAAAGTGATCACCAATGTTGCTCCAGTACCACCAAGAGTAGCTACAAACTGCTGTACACCTGGTGTTAAAATGTTTGCTGCATGTTCTCCTGCTCGATATAATTGTAAGTTGTTTGCAATATTTACATAGTAAATTGCAGATACAGCTGGTTCTACGATGGCTGGTCCCTGAATACCTACAAACCAGAACATTGCCATAGCTCCATAAATAATTGCTAATCCAACATATCCATCAGCTGCTGTAAACAGTGGCTGGAATACCTGAATAACTGCCTGTGCAAAGCACATATCAAACTGTTTTCTAAAGAAGAAATCAAAGATTGTTAATAACAGTATACATGCTCCAAATGGAATAACATCTTTAAATGTCTGTGAAATATTTGGTGGCACTGCATCTGGCATTTTAACTGTAATATTTCTCTTAATAAAGAATTTATAAAGGTTTGCTGTAAAGAATGCTACTAAGAATGCTGTTAATAATCCCTTAGATCCCATATATCCAGATGAAAATGCAAATCCATCTCCATCTTTAATAGAATCAACTGCTACGACCATAAATCCAATCATAGAACACATCATCGTAGAAATAGCATTAATCTGATTATCTACTGGCATATCTCGGTTTAACGATTTTGTTAAATGGTAACATGTTGTTCCTGCTACAACCAATCCTAAAATTCCCATAGAATAGTTATATGGTTTTAACAGGAATGCTTCTACAGTTTTACTCCAATAAAATCCAAAAATATTTGGTACATATGCTAACAACATAAAGATACTTGAGAATAAAACGATTGGCATTGCAGAAATAAATCCATCCTTGATCGCTTTTAAGTATCGGTTTCTTGCGATAGCATCGAAATATGGTTTTAATTTTTCGATTGCTTTAATCAGTTTATTCATAATCTTATCCTCTCTTTATTTATTTTCTATAAACGTCAATCAATGTTCCGATAATATCTTTTAATAATAATGATGTCATTAAATGATCCTGTGCATGTGTCATGATAAATCCCATTTGAATAGGCTCTCCGTTTGCTTCTACTTTCATCACATCCATCTGTGCATCATGTGCATCATTTAAACAATCATTTGCCTGTGCTACTAATTTATCACACTCCTCAAATTTTCCCTGTTTTGCATTTTCCAGTGCAAGTAATAATTTCGAGCGTGCATCTCCTGAGTAAGAAACAATTTCAAAGCTGATCATCTGTAATTCTTCGTTTGTCATAATTAATCTCCTATTCCCGTATAACCGTAATGATCGTTGCAATTTCCGTATCATTAATATATACGTTAAACTCTTTTTCAATTGGTCTCAGAAGCTTTTTCACTTCTGGAACCATTTCCTTGTTCTTGTCAATCACACCTGATGCAATAAAGCTGATGGAAGGTGTGTATTCCTGTCTGATCCTATCTAGTAAACATACGATGTGAATAATCAATCCGATTTTTTTGTTTTCATCCAGTCTTACCTTTAACAGATCTTGTACTTTGTCCATGAAATCATCCAGATACACTTCAATTTTGGCCATGTCCAGCTCTTTAAAGTTCTCTTCCAAATATTCATACGTTTCGGTGATTCCCGTTTTATCCAATTCATTCTGTGTCTGGATATAGTCATCTAAGTTCGTTTTTTCTGATTTCATTAACTGATTTACATCAATAAATTGGTATTGATGAAGTAGTGGATCATAATCACCTACAATCCCAACAATCTCTCCCTCTTCCGCAATGCTATCAATCATGCTGTAGAGTTGTCCTTCATTCGCTGCTACAATCCTCCTGATCTTTACATCATTCCAGCTCATGTTTTCATTGATGAATCGTTGTATTTTTTCTGCTTCTGTTTCAGATTTTGATGTGATGACCACAATCTTATTGCTACCATCATAATTTCTGCTGTATGCTGCTGTTTTGAAATTTTCCTGAAGATATCCGTAAATTTCTTCAATTCCTTTTTCTTCACTTGCTTTGTTGCTACATGCTACACCAATCAATGTGATCGGTGATTCTACAAATCGAATGTCGATATTCGTTTCCGCTGCTATGGATTCTGCCATTGTCCTTAGTGATCCCATGTCATAGATCAGGATGATTCCCTTTCCCTGATCAATTCGAATGATTTCTTTCTTGAAATCCTCATACGCTTCTTTCATATTTTGATCTAATGGTAAGTTAAATGCATATGTATTATTTTCATTCGAAAGGATATTGACTGTTTTCACAACTTCTTGTGCGGAATGATCACCATGCATTGCAATCAGTGTAACAACCTGTTGCTTTTTCGTTACTCTTTCTTCTAAGAGGAACATCATGACAAATACAATCTCGTCCACATTTAATCTGGTATGAAAGACTTCTTCTGTTTCCAGAATAAATTCCTGTGCTAACTGATATTCCTGCGGATAAGAAACTGTCATTTGCACGATTTCTTCGTTTGATACTCTTTGTTTTGATTCATTTCTGATCAATGCTGAATTCATATGGAGACACAAAGCACACATAATCTTTTCATCGTATTTTATCTGAAATGTTTCTTCTGCTTTCTTCAAAAACAGATCCACATGTTCAATCATCTTGTTGGCAATGATATTTTCCAGCATGCTCCGATTCGAAATTTTCCCACTTAATTCGTTATAATACTTCTGGAAATCTTCTTTTAATGAAATAGACACATATGCATCAATCTCTTCCTCTTCGATCTCCTGTTTCTTATATTTTTTCTTTCGATCATCAATCGACTGATAAATATCTTTTTTTTCTTCGTTCTTCTGTGCTTGCTTTTTCAGCATTGTAGAATGTGTAAATGCGTAAACATACTGTTCTGAAACTAATTCGTCCAGCTCTTCTTTGTGTGTTTTGGAGTATATTAAGCCTTTTCTCACATATGGAGGAAAGTCTGAAAGCAAAATCTCAACAAATTTGTTTTTTGAACTTCCTTTTCTTGCATAGCAATTTATACATCCTGTATGAATATCCTTTTTTAGCCCTGCCACGTTATCAGCTGATTCATATAGGAGTAATGCAGATAAGATGTTTACATCCATTTCTAGGTTTTTCCCTATATCTTTGATTTCACTGCATAAAAATGCTTTTACTAACTGAAATCTTTCTTCCATAGATCTTTCATTTAGACTTGGAAGCTTGATCTCAAAATCGGTTTTTTCCTGTAATGAATGATAAATTTCCTGATCTACATCTAAATCAGTGCGGCAGATTAAAATTCCTCTTTCCTTGGTAGAAAGTAAACGCCTCCTTTCGTAGGCTGGAAGCATATCAATATGATTGATAAACAGCATTCCATCTTCTGATTGATTTAAAATTCCAACTTCATCTTCAGTTCCAAAAAGTAACTTCTGTCGATAGTCTGGATTTTCTTGGTAAGCCTTACAGTCAAATACCAGTAACGCTTCCCTATTTTTAACTACGCCGGATTTCACAGCAAACTCAAAAACTGTTTCCGCAAAATAATGTGCTCCACATCCTCGCTGTGCAGTGATAAGAATACTAGGCTTTCCCTTTGGATAAAGAATCGTTGCCTTTGCACCAGCTACCGCATCTTTTAATGATTGATCATAGCCGATCAGTCTCTTAAAAACCTCTTCTGCTTCTTCAGATAAGTTAATGTACTGATACATGACCGGGCGCCCTTTTTGTTTGATCAGTTTCCCTTCATTAACTAATTGGTTTAAGATGCTGCTTAAATTGGTTCTTTGCATATTTAATTTTTGAGATAAAAAGTTTGTAGTAAATCGTGGGTATTCATCATGTTCATACTCTAATGAATATGTTGTGATAAATTCATACACTCTTTCTTTGTTGTTTTTACTCAGTTTCATATGCAACTCCTATTCTGCGCTGTACTTACCAGCTGCCTATACTATACTTAAATCAATACCTTGCTTCAATTTTTTAAAAACATCTATTTGTTATACACATCATGACTTTTTCTGTATGTGTATATATTTTTTCATACTTTCAGCTATACATTATCACTGTTTTTCTTATGTGTATAACTGTTTTTTCTAGTTTCATCCAAGAATATACACATTTTTGTTTTTTAATTTTTTATAATCTTTCAAAACTTTAGGGATTGTATAAAGATTTTTATATATTTAAAAATATAAAAAATCTCTAATACATCTTCTAATCCGATGATTTCCTCTATCATTCAAACCACGATCAGAAATCATACGGTCTTTTTATGTATCAGAGATTTTTCATTTTTATTAGTCAGAATTTTTAAATTCAATATATTTTTTCTACTGTATTTCTTCCATCCTTATGTTCAATCATAATCGCTCCTGCATTCTCTAAAAAATCAAACTTTTGATCTCTTATCAATGATTCTTTTAAAAATGAATACAAAGAACATCCATGTCCTACAATCAAAATCGTTTCATCCTGCTCATGTCTTTCTTTGATATCTTCTAAAAATCTTTCCTGTCTTTTAATAACTTCATGAATTTCTTCTCCTTCATATGGCCGGTAATCCATACACATATCATTTAACCAGTCTCTGGATTCTATCTGTAACTTCTGTACAAGATCCTGTGAGATTCCTTCCATAATGCCAAAGTTGATCTCCTTTAATCTTTTATCCTGTATGAGTTCTATTTTTCTTCCTTGTATCAAAATTTCTGCTGTTTCTACTGCACGTCCTAATGTAGAAGAATATGCTGCATCGATCTTTGTATCCTTCAATTTACTTTTCAATCCTTCTACCTGCTTCCGTCCATCCTTGCTTAAGGGTGAATCACACCATCCTTGTGTCAAATTTAATTCATTAAAATGCGTTTTCCCATGTCTTACAAAAATAAATCTCATACTGTGTTCCTCCCTATAATTGTATTATAATTTATACGTTTAAAATCAAAAGAGAATATCGTATAATAATAGGTAATAAAGTACAATTTATATTTGAAATTTTTACCTTGGAGGATTATCATGGAAAGTCTTGAATCATTATTGAAAAGTTTATATTTAATATCTGGCTTAAATATGTCCCTTTTTGATATCAATGGAAACCTATTGGCTTCCTACCCTCACCAAAAATGTCCTTTTTGTCATGCATTGTCAAAAAATCCAGAAGCTCTTTCCCATTGCACTGCCAGTGACCTGCAGGCAATCGAACATGTAAAACGTGAAGAAAAAATCTATATTTATCAATGTCATTTTCATTTGTATGAGGGAATCATGCCGTTATACTCTTATGGAAGCCTTACTGGCTACCTGATGCTTGGACAGACGATAACGAAATCTCCGATTCATCATGCTCAGGTTATTGAAACTGCCTCTCCTTTTTTTGAGAATAAAGAAGAATTATATGATACTGTTTCTAAAATTTCTGTACATTCCAAAGAACAGATCATTGCTTTTGCCCAAGTTTCTGATACCTGTGCCAAATATTTGTCCCTTACCAATCAGGTTCAAAGAAAAAATGAGAATTTAGCCCAAGAAATTAAAAGATATCTTCATAAGAATTTTAATTCCCAGGTACTTTCCATAGAATCACTTTGTAAACATTTTTCCTGTAGTCGTGGAACTTTAATTAATCATTTTAAAACACGTTATCATGTCACGATTCATCAATATCTACTTGAATTACGTCTAAAAGAGTCTTGTGAGTTGTTAAAAAATCCAAATCTTTCGATTAAGGAGATTGCGATTCAATGTGGATTTTCAGATCCCAATTATTATTCAAAGGCTTTCAAAAAAATGTATCATCGTTCTCCTTTGCAATATCGAACTTCTTTAAACTTGTAAACCAATATTACTATTTTTTTCTATGTATTGTTTTTCTATATACATAGTGTTATAATCGAATATATAAAAATTTTTATTAAATGATGGAGAAAATAATGGCAAAGAAAAGTTTTTATAAAATTGAAATGTTATTTTTGAAAGTTCTAGAACAAGAAGACTGTTATGGATATCAGCTAACACAATCTATACAGGATATCACTAACGGACAAATCAAAATCGCAGAAGGTACCATGTATCCAATTCTTTATAAATTACAAGACAAAGGGTATATCTCTGATCGGCAAGTCAAGGTTGGAAAACGCCAAACCAGAGTTTACTATCATTTAGAGCCTGCAGGAAAAGAATATCTTTCTCAGTTGACACATGATTATTATCAAATGATTGATGCTATTCAATCTATCTTAGGGCCAAGAAAGTAAAAAACAATAAGGAGAGGAGCATATTATGACGATAGCACATAAATACATACAACAATGCAAAAGTTTGTTCCCTGTTTACGGAAAATTAGAGCGTACTTTTTTAAATCGATTAAAAGTACAAGTAAACGAACATTTAGACTTATTTCCTGATATAAGCTATGACGAATTAGTTAAACAATTCGGATCACCTCGTGAAGTTGTTATGGAATACTATGATAATATAGAAGATGATTATTTATTAAGTAAAATTGATCTAGCAAAAAAAGTTAAAAAGTTTTTACTTTTTATTGCAGTTTTATTTTTAGTTTACTTTTTTTATCAAAGTTATACAACATATCAGGCTCTAAATTTAATTAAAGATCAACAAATAATATATGAAAAACAAGGAACAATTGAAGAAACAAAATAAGTCAAAGAGGAGTTTATTATGAAAAAAATCACAATTTTATTTTTTAGCATTTTACTTATGTTGAGCTTAAATACTAATATTTATGCTTCTGAATCAATGGATTCTAACGAATATTCTATTGTAGAAACTTTTTCAGATGGTAGTTACATCAAATCTATTTTGATTGATGATTCAACAGATTGTTCATCACTAGCACGTAAAACATCAACAAAAACCGGACGTAGAGTATACTCTTACGAATCTTCTTCTGGAAAGCTATTATGGACAATTACAATTACTGGTACTTTTTCATATACTGGTTCATCATCCAAATGTACTAAATCCGAAATTTCTACAACTTGTCCTGCAAGTAACTGGAAACTTTCAGAGAAAAAAGCATATACATCTGGCTCATCAGCTAAGGCAACTGCATCTTTCAAGCAATATAAAAAAGATGTATACCTTCAAACAATTACAAGAACTGTTACTCTTAGTTGTAATAAATCCGGAAAATTATATTAATAGTAAAATTGGATAATTACACCTTCATACTAATTGCTATATAGAGAATACAGACTTGATCTTCAGGTCTTGTATTCTCTTATATTCTTATTGCACTCCTTTTTGTGGTACATTGTCATTTTTTATCTCATTCCCATCCAAATCCCTTAATTTATTATCCTCTTGTTCTTTTTCTTCTTCCTTTTTTGTATCTGCTTTTTCTGTTGATTCTTCTTGTTTGCCCTGTTTCATTTTCTGTTGTGTACTTACTCTCTGCTTCTGTTGTGCCTGTTTTGCTTTCTGGTCAGAACAAGATCTTAGTAAAAAGCTCATACAGCTTAATAAAACCAGTAACCCAACTGCTATGATCAAAAATTCTTTCTTCTGTTTTCTATCCATAAAATATTTCCTTTCCTACTTTGAAATAATCCAGAATGGTCCTCCTGCATCTGCTCCACTTCTTGCTTCATTGTATACAATATTAAAATCCCATACTTTATTTCTCGCTTTACTGCCACAATCAGCAACTAGGATTTTCCCATCGCTTGTCATACCTCTTAGTACTATATAATGCCCACCGTTTGTGAAATGTCCCTTTGCCATGATTGCAACAACCAGCTTCTTTTCCGATAATGCCTGACTTAATGCTGATCGATTTTTTCCAATTCCTTTACATTTTAAATGATACTGCTTGGCTAATGCTGGAATCACAGAATGTGACCATCCTGATCCTTTTACATAATATCCATGTTTAGCTCCCCACTGGCATGTCGTTAATGGACTGACTTTCTTTGAAAGTGTACTGATACAGATTGCCATGCTTGTGGGACCGCATCCTGCAGCACCAACCGTATTTCCTCCGAAATCTGTGCCACCCCATCTTGGATCAGCCTGTGAATAATACACTACATCAACTCCACCATTACCGGACAACATGGTAGTTCCGCCTACATTATTATATGTATAATATCTCATGACTAACTGGGCATGTTCTGGTGTTCCTTTCGCTCCTTCTGGCATTCTTGTCCGACTGTATTCCTGACTTAATGCAAGTGTATAAACACCACCATGCTGATTGATCCATGTGATCCATCCTGACATTCCGTAATTATATCCTTGAAGTGCTACCATAATTCTTCCAATGTCATATGGATTTTCAACCTTTGCTGCCTTTAGAGCATCTCTTAGTTCTTGAACTCCAGCGTTAATCGAACATTCTCCATGTCCTTTCGGAATTCCTCCTGGACTATGGCTATGTCCACCATTATTATTTTTCGTCTGGATACAGTATAATCCATATGATCCCTCCGCTGCTTGCATTGGGTCTGGCTCTGCTCCTCCAGATTCCTGCATCATCAACGCTAATGCTAAATCTGTATATTCTCCAATTTTATACTGATCGCAATATTTTTGTACCATCGGTCTCCATTTTTCTACTTCTGGGCTTAAGCTTGCCGATTGTGTATTTTGATTTTGTATCGTAACTCCTGCAGAAAATATAACGATCACTAGCAAAATAGGTAACAACAGGCAAAAAAGTGGAAGTAAGACTGGCAAGATCATCCCCATTGCAGCAATAATCTGTATTTTTATTTTTGACAGAATCATATTCATTGGTACTGATGCAACTGTTTTTGCAATTTCTTTTCCTTCTTCTTCATCTCCCTGCACATACAACATACTGCTCTTTACCAGATTTAGTCCTGCCATTTTTCTTTGATAGACACTTTGTTTCTTTACATCTTTTGCTATTTTTACAATCTTTTTTTCTATCTTCTGATCTACCTTGGATGTAATCTTCCCATAAATTCCTTTTGCTCTTTGCAGAATTCCTGTTTTTCTTTCCTTTGGAATTTTATGATTCGTAATCGTATTTCTTTTTTGATGGATGGATCGATTTTTCTTCTTTTTATAAGAACTTCTTCCCTGATGACTGATCCACTGCACATAAAGTTCTTCTTTCATTCTCTCGTCTTTATTGATCCGATTTAAGATTTCTTTTGCAAATTTTTCCTGCTCTATTTGCGATAATCCAGAAAGAAGTTTCTTTCCTGGATGCTTTGCATCATGATTTTTAATCAACTGTAAGATTTTTTGTACGGTAAGAAATGTCTTTTTCCCTTGTTTGACTTCCTTGACTCCAATTCTTGCTCCTTTGGATGTCACTGATCCAGCAACCATCAAACCCTGAACCATCTCTTTTTCCATTGGATCATCTGTTTTTTTGATGCCATCTTTGATCGTATTTTTTACAAATTGTTTTCTTGCTGTTGTTTTTAACTCTGACTTCTCTGTTTTATTTAGCTTTAGTTCACTCTTATGTGTTTTTAGCTTCATCCAATCTCCTACCTTATTTCCTCAAAACTGTTGGTATTATAAAGTTGATACAACTTTTTCTCTGCCTCTGTTCCATTCTTTCTGTCCAAATAATTATTTAATGGCATAATATTTTTCCCAAACTTTAATAATCCTTGACCATATTCACTGTTGGTAACATAGCTTAACTGGGCATTGGTGATATCTACCGTACGAAGTAATGTTTCTCGATCTGTTGGGGCTTGCTTTGCAAGATAGACAAATTCAGAGTTAGCCAACATTTCTTTTCCTTCTTCAGATCGTAGAACTGTATCTACATTTTGTGTAATTCCAGTACAGATTCCCATATACTGTCGGTATTCCTTCCAAAACTTCTGCAGATATCCGGCAGAAAATGGATCAAGTAAAAGGTTATGAATTTCATCGATATAGATTCTTGTTGCTTTTCCTAGTTCATAATTCTTCTTAATTCTTGCTTTGATATGCTCTAATGTGATCAATAATCCCATTCCTCGAAGGGCTTCTCCAAGATCAGCCAAGCCAAATCCAACCACACGACTTGACATATCTACATTCGATTGATGGGAAAAGATATCAAGTGATCCACTGACAAATCGTTCAATTGACAGATTCAAAGTCTGTGCTTCTTTCTCTGGCATTCTTCCCAATTCTTTTGTAAAATCAACCATCGTCCTCTGTTCTTTTTCTGCTCCTGAAATAATTGCTCCATACATCATTCGAACGGCACGATCGATCAGAGAACAATCAACTCCACTTAAATTTCCCATAGTAGCCTGCTGGCAGATTCCATAAGCGAGGTCTACTTTCCCACCGATCACTTTTTCTGGACTGCTTTTTAATTCTTCCATATTTACTTCAAATGGATTGACATAAATATCACTACTGGATGTAATATTTAAAAATTCGCCTTTCATTAATTGGCAGACATCACGATATTCATTTTTCGGATCTAGTAGGAAAAAATCATCTTCCGAACCGATAAAAGTTTGTACAATCTCTCCTTTATTAAAGAAGCTCTTTCCAGATCCTGATGTTCCAAAGACAAATCCATGTGGATTTTGCAAATTTTTTCGATCTCCACGCACAATATTCTTTGAAATCTGATTTACTCCGTAAAAGCAACCTTCCTGACACATTTCCTGTGTAGAAAATGGGACAAGTGAAGCAACTCCATTGGTAAGCATTGCTCTTAATGTCTTAATCTGACGAACTCCGATTGGTAATGCAGTATTTAATCCTTCTCTTTGTTGACAATACAGAGTTTCTAAAACAATTCCAAATCGACTCGCTGCATTGATCAATGATAAGGTATTTGATTCTAATTCTTTCTTTGTATCGGCTGTTGTAATGATAGTAACACTGGTATAAAACATTTCCTGATCCATCTTTTGTAAAGAATTTAAGACACTTTCGACCTCATCATGTTCCTGACGTTTCTCCCATGTAATATCTGTAGAAAATTCTCCTCTCTTGTTTCTCTGGCGTTGCTGTTTTGAAATATCTCCTTCAACACCCATTAGTTTATTAGCAACAAATTTTGCAGAAACTTCTTTCGGTACTGGGATCACATCTACTGTAAATGTCAGATGTTGCGAAAGATCCATAATATCTCTTACAAAATTATCTAATAATCCAGAAGGAAAATCTTTGACAAACAGAACTCTTGAAAATTTTCCTTCATCCTCAATAAAATCTTCCTTATAAGAAAGCTTCACATTACAGATGGTGTTGAGATAATTCTTGCCTTTTTTAATTTCATCCCATGTTAATTGAAATTCTTCTTCCTTTCCCATGCGATAAAAATCATGCAATGATTTTAATCGATCGATGGCATCCATAGCTGTTAACTTACTTCCAAATCTTCGAAAGGACTCTTCCAGACCATTCTCTAACGTTCGATAATATTCCATTGCTTTCTTATAATCTTCTGTCTGATGAAGAATCGTAAGAATCATATCCAATTCAATTCCTTGTTTTCCTTTTGAAATTCTGTCATCTAATAGTTCGTTATAAGTTTCTCTCCATATGTCAAATTCGTCATTCTTCAGATCAAAGAGTGTCGTTTCTCGGAATTTTTGCATGTCCTTGTTCTTATTTTGTAATGTCCATTTAAAACTGGTTCCCATCGAATTTAAAAATTTGCACCAGGATAAAATCTTTCCTTCCTTTTCTTCCTCATCTAAAGTTGCAAAAGGAACATCCTCAAACCGATAAGCCTTACTATAAGAAGCTTTTTCTCCTCTTTTTCTTTTTTTCGGAGTATGACAAAACACTCCATTCTTTGCAATGGCTGTAATGTCTATCGTCTGTTGGATACTTTTTGGTATTTTATAGACTGGAAGATCTTCTTTGGTTAACTGATCAATTTCTTCGTATTCAAATAATGGCATTCGTTGATTCCTCCATAAAAAAATAGATGGGACTCTTATGAGTCCCACCCGTTCATCTTATCGTTCCATATTTCTTTCTTTTTTGTGGTTTAGAAATGTCGTTCTCTCTAATTGAAAATCTGGACCTTTTGCCTCATATACTTCATTTGATAAAAATTCTGATGGCTCTACAACCTGATAATTTGTTGATAATACTGCCTCTTTCAACATAAATAAATCCAATGGATCTTGGACAAAACTCTGATCTACAATCATTACTTCATGAATGGAACTTGGCAGAACATAATACCCATTCGGAAATTCTCTTTTTAAATCTTCCTGTACCTGCGGATATAATATTGTAGATGCTCCATTTAACCCAACTTTATTCGTTAATGTATACACCTGCCATTCATCATTTTTATCGGCTCTAATCTCATGTCCTGATGGTATTTGTCCAGTCTTCTGAATGCTATCTTTGATGGTTGTCAGATTTTCAAAACTTACAGGAAATAATTCTTCTGTATTCTTCATGGACAGCTGATATAATTGTTCTTCATTCAATCCAATATTCTTCGCCATTTCATTGTTGATTGCCATACTTCCTACTCCAAATTCATTTTGAAATGCAATCAAACGATATTCTACCAAAAAATCTCCTACTTGCCGACAAGGACTAGTTAAAAACTTGTTATGATTTTTTTCCGCATTCACTATTCGAAAGAAAATTCGATCTTTGAATGAATCCTTAAATTTCGTACTGACACCATTCGAAAGTTCATTTACTGTTTCCTGCAAAAAAGAATTGATACTTGCATCACCTCTACAATATCTTTCATATAAATCCTTAAAGTAGACCATCACTGGCATATCCACTAATGCTCCACTATCTTTAAAAACTAAACCTTCTATCGGAACACCATTATTTTTTTGCTGCCATGTTTTCGAAGATACCACCATCTCCTCTGATACATATTCCCTTATATGAAGCTCTACATATTGAGTAAACTGGCTATATGTCATCATTTGATGTATCCTCCTTCTTTTGTTCTTCGATCTTTTTTGAAATTTCACTGAAATATTTTTTCTTCTTTTCTGGATTTCTTACTTCTACTTCAATTGCCATTTCTTCTTCCTGATTCATAAATGCTCCTTTCATCAAAAATGAGGTATCGAAAATTCGATACCTCATTCTTACTTTTTGTTATTTTTTCTTCTTTTTATAGATGATCGTTGCTGCAATTCCTGCAAGGATAATCGCAGCTGCATATGGGATTACGTTCGTTGTATCCCCTGTTTTTGGCATACTACTATTAGTTCCACTATTACTAGAAGGGCTAGATGGTGTTGAAGTTCCTGGTGTTGCTTTTGTTGTATTTGGTACTTCAACAGTTACCTTGGCTTCTCCACCATTGATTCCTTCTCCATTTACATCGGCTTTATTGGTTAGTGTCTTCCCAAGTGCTCCTTTTAGAACTTTTGCCTCATAAGTAACAGTCACTTCTTCTCCGTATCTTAGTGTTGGAATTTTTACTTCCATCTTATTTCCATCTACATTGATGGTATAATCTGTAATTCCCTCTACTTTAATACTGTTTTCATCTAATTTCATTCCATCTGGAATCTGATCTCTGATCACCACATTTTTTGAAATTGTATTTTCTTTTTTCAGTCCAACTTTTACTTTATATTTCACTGTGTCTCCCACTTTATACCTCTTCTGATCTGCATCTTTTGTGATCGTAACATCCTGATTCTTTACATCAACTGTATTATCAGCTTCTACTTCCTCTGCATTATCACCTTTTGTAATTGCAGTGTTTTTATAAGTTCCGGTCTTTGTAAAACTTACCTGATATGTTACCTGCAGTTCATCCTTGCTTGTCATATCCTTTCCAGTCTCAATCAAAAACTCAGTTTCATTTGCTGTAATCTTACAATCTTTTGTAATATCTTCCTTATTTAATGTAACTGCAATGCTATCTGAAACAATGCTGATTCCATCTCCTGTTGCAAACTGGTCTTTTACAATCACATTTTTTGCTGTTGCATCAGATTTCTTTTCTTTGACAGTTAAAGTATAAGTTCCTGTATTGCCAACTGCATATTCCTGCTTATCAGAAGATTTTTTGATACTTAATTCTGGTGTAATTTCTTTCACTTCTACTACATTGTTTGCCTGATCTTCGTTTGTATTATCTGCCTTGCTTACTGCAATATTGGTATACTGTCCTTCTTTTTCAAAGTTTACCTGATAATTAATGACCAACTTATCCTCATCGGTAAGGTCTTTTCCAGTTTCAATCTTAAATTGATTTCCTTCTACACTGATCTTGCATTCCTGTGTAATATCTTCCTTGTTTAATAAAACTTTCAGGCTTGATGTATCATATTTCACACCTTCCTGCTGTACAAAAGTATCGGTTACAATAACATTTTTTGCAGTCAGATTTTCTTTTGTCTGTTTTACAACCAACTCATAGGTTCCATTTTCACCAACATTGTACTGTGTCTTATTTGATTTTTTCGTGATTTCTAAGGCAGGTGCTTTCATTTTTACATCTGCATCATCCTGTCCACCACCAGATGGTATTAATTCATCATCCTTGATCAAATCTCCATTTGTATTTTTTGTTGCTGGAACACTGAATGTATTTTTCAAATCTGTAGATAACGCTGCCTCATCTGTAATCGTTGCTTCATAGGTAACAATGATCTTATCTGTCCAATTGGTCATTTCCTTATATGGAGAAATTCCGATACATGGAATATCTGAATTGTTCATATTATATGATGTCTGAATACTAAATCCTGATCCATCCTCTGCATAAGTAATATCAAGATTACTTGTTACATCTTTTCCTGCAACTAAAACTGCAACTGATCCTTCTTTGATTTCCAATCCTTTTGATTGTACTTCATCTTTTAACAGTAAATCTCTCATAAAGGTTCCAGGATTGCGGTTGGTAATGACTACCTTGTATCCAACACTGTCTCCCACTTTATATTTGCTACTTGGTGCTGTTTTTTCTACATCAATTTTTGGAGAATTTACATAAACCTGCTTTGCATCTTTCTTTTCTGGAATACCTGCAGCAATTGTTGTGGCCGTATTATCAATCAAAGTACCATTGCTGGCTGTCAATGCTTTTGCATCATACTCAATGGTGATCGTTTTTCCAAATGGTAACGCATAATCTCCTTTTGACTTTAGAACCCATCCATTGCCAACTTGCTCGATCGTATAGTTTTCTGCATCGATTCCACTCACTTTTACACTAGAAAAGTCAAACGCTACAGAATCTGGAAGAGATTCATCTCGGATCACAAAATAAGCTGTATCTGCTTCCTCATTTGTGTTGCTTACTTTCACGGTATAATGAATGATATCGTTAACCTGATGTTCATAACGATTCACACTTTTTACAATGTTAAGTCCTGGTGTCTGATCCGTTGTTGTGCTTAAATGAATTTCTGTCTCTGGACGATTTGTGATAGAATTCACTCCATTGATTTCCACATAAGCCACATTATTTTCTTTTAAGACTGTCTTATCTTCAGAATAATGTCCATGTTTTTCCCAGGTTTCTTTCAATGTCTGCATTTGTTCTTCCGTTACATCGGTAGGAATATCCATCTGCACATTGATCTCCATGGTATACGCTGCATTTTTATAGAAGTCTTTGTTATTTTTAGGATCTTTTAAGGATGCCACAACATGATTTCCTGTTGTTGTAATATCAAACCATTCTGATACATCATTTCCCTGATCATTGATGACTTTCACAGAATTGATCTTCATACATTCTTCAATCTCATCACGGAACACAAAGCTGTCATAAGGTTCTGCGGCATTTTGAGCAATCTTTTGTGTGACTGAATAGGTCCAGTTACTTCCAAGATCTCTCACATTATTTTTTACAACCTTTGATTCATCCTGATCAGAAACAGTTTTCTTTGGTCCTTCAATGTTTGTCTTTACCTGATTTGTTGGAAGATTTTTTTCATCGATGATGGTCTTTGCGCTATTATTTTCGGTAATTGTATTTTCTGTTTCTTTGTAATGCCCATGTTCTTTCCATGTATTTCTTAGTTCTTCCATCTGACTTTCTGTTGCGCCGTCTGGAATATTCATCTGCACATTGATTTTTAATCGATATACCGTATTTTTATAGAAATTAGCATTTTTACTATTCTTTAATTTGGCTACGACTTTATTTCCATTGCTTGTGATCTTAAACATAGAAGTTACATCTGTGACTTTCGCCTCTGCATTTTCTGCTTCGACTCGAATGGAATTAATTTTCATGCAACTTTCTATCTGATCTTCAAAACTGAAATTATCATAGTAAAAATTGGATGGCATGTTAGATGGAATAGACTGTTCTACGGTATAAGTCCAATTTCCCCCTAGATGTTCTACGGTGTTTTCTTTCACATCTTTCTCATCTTGATCTGTAACGGTTTTCACTGGGAATGATGGTTCAAACTCTGTCATAGACTGTCCTGTTCCTACATACTGTTCCTGATTTGTTGGTTCTTCTGGTTTGATACGTCCAAAGGTATAAACAAATGAACTGTCTTCAAAGATAAATCCAACCGCTGTTTTAGCTTCTCCGCTGTAATTGATATCATTATCTGCATAATAGAAATTTTTATTTCCATTTTTTAAATAACTTAATGTTGTATTGTTTGATACATACTGCCCATCAATCTTTGATGCCGATACACCAATGTACTGTCTGGTATCAATATCTGTAAGAGTAACATTGGATTTCAAAGTGACTTTCTGACTGGTTCCTGCTTTATAAAAAACATTATTCACTGTCATTTCTTCAATGCCGATATATACTGCATCTGTGATTCCTGATCCTAATCCAATATAACCATCCTGATTTTTATATTTCTCAATTGCTGTGATTGTTCTTACAAGATCAACCTTGACCCAATGTCCATTGCTTCCATCGGAATTGCACTGATAAACAGTCAAATCGGAAATCTTAATCTGAATGTTGTTTGCTGTATTCTTACTTGTCTTAAACCAAGTATATTTTTTCATAAAAGCCAGCAATTCTAAGTCTTTACCATTGAATTTGCTTGGAGCTGCACACTTTGTTCCTTTGGTTACGGTTACTTTCGTTGCACTTGTTTTTTGCAATTTGAATCCATAAGAAGCATCTACTTTCAGTGCCTTACTTTTATCCGATTCATAACTGGAGAATCGATGCGTCATCTGATCCCCATTTTTATCGGTATTTTGCCACTTATTCTTTGTACTGTCATTCTCTGTAATCTTATAAGCATTTCCCATGCTCGTCTGTGCTGAGACTTGCTTTATCTGATTCAAACCAATATTATTTAGACACATCACAGCCGTCGCTATAATGCATGCTATTTTTCTCGAAATTCTTTTTAATTTCGATAAGATATTGTGTTTTTTCATGTCTTCTTCTCCTTTTTTAATGCATTAAAAAAGCACCTCCTTCGGTGCATTGTTTCTGATCTGTATTTTAGGTGGACCACGCTGACACATCATTTTCCTCCTTTTTGGTACAAAAAAAGCAGATATACTAAACATATATCTACTCTTTTTGATTCATTTATTGTATTTGTGGTGCAATTCCAATTGTTCCTGCCATTAACTGTTCACTCACTGCATAATAAATCACAGGTTTTTGATTCTTATATCCTACAATCTTAATACCTAAGTATGACAAATCTCTGGAACTTTTATAGGTTGGTGAAAATTTGCCTGTCTGTCCGGATTCAATTTTTCCTTCATAGGTTGTTGGATCATTACAATCTGGTGTTGGGGTATTGCGTAAATCTCCTGTTGTTGCTGTGATATAATACAGTGTAATTCCATTCTTTGCATGATACCATTGCCACTGATTATCACTTTCTGTTTCCATATAGTAACTGATCCATCCATAATATCCCTGCCCATGGCCACTTGTTGCATTCATAAATGCACGACCACTGCTTGTTTCAATGATGGTTTTCGAATCATCATATTCCATTCCTGCTTCGTTCATCTGTTTTTCTACTGCAGATAGATTGATTGGATCATCAAATTCTGGAACTTTTCCTGTATATTTCTTTCCATCTGCTGTTGTATACTGTGCTTTTTTCGTATTTTGATCTTTTTTGTTGCTCTTTTTATTGTATGCACTGTATTTCGCAGATTTTATATACTTTCCTTTTTTATTATACAAAGATATTTTTGCTGTTGCATTTCCTGCAGGTCGTTTCATCTGAATCTTAAATGAGCCTTTTACTCTGCTTGCTTTTGTTTGATAGCTTTTATGATTCATGGTAATTTTAATTCGATATCCTGGTCTTGCATACCCTTTGATTATTTTATTTTTTATTGAAAACTTTTGAACCTTTATGGATTTTGTTAATACATGGATTTTCTTCTTTAAAATATATCTCTTTCCTCGATATACCTTGATATAAAAGCTCTTTCCAACACTTTGTTTTGGAATCCTTAATCGGAAATTTCCCTTACAATCTGCTTTTGTTTGGTACTTCTTTTTCCCAATCTTTGCTTGGACCCGATATCTCTTTTTTGTTTTTCCCTTGATTACTTTACTGTTTTGATAAACAGGATTCACTTTAATCTTCTGATTTGCTGCACAAACATTGATCGGCACAGCCATACAAAGACACATTACTAAAATAAAGAATCGTTTCATATACACCCTCCTAATTCTTATTTTGAACATCTGCTTTTAAATAAAGAAATTATATCACATATTTTTACAATTCCCAAACTTTTTTGAAATTTTTTCCTATTTTGTTTCATATTCAATTTCAAACTGACTTTCCTGATTGGTTACCTTGGAAGGTGTTTTCTTTTTTTCTGCTGTTGTCGTTGCTGTTTCCTGCTTTTTCTTTTTGTATGTAGTACTCTTTGTAGGTTTTGTCTTTTTCTCCTGTGTAGATTTTTTTCTTACTGCAGTTGTACTTTGACTGCTCCTTGTTCGGTAAGCCTCTGTTTCTTCTTTTCTTGTGATTCTTCTTTCTGTCGTTGTCTCCTTTCTTGTTCGTGTGATCTTTTCAACCTTTGGTGTCTTTCTTGTTGATTGATCGATTGATTTTTTATTTTGTTTTTCTTTTTTCTGCTTTTTTTGTTCCGTTGTTGTCTTTTCTTGTTGTCTTGTCGTTGGTTCTTTTTCTGATTCTTCTTTTGATAATACCTGTGTACGAATTGCTTCCTGTTTTCCCTCTGCCTCTTGCTTTTGTTTCACTTTCTGTGGAAGAATCGTCATGGCTGTCATGAAAATTCCAACAACAATCCCAATGAGCATTGCCATCTTGATCATCCTTTGTATTGGAAATTTCACTTTCTTCTTTGAAATATCATTTTCTTGTGCTTTTTTCATAGAAATCTCTTCTTCTAAAATTTCTAGCACACTTTCTTGTGTTTCCTCACTCTGATAGGTAAGTTTTTTCATTTTTTTAAGTGCATACATTTTTTTCTGATATTCCATTTCAGACATTCCATTTCGTTGATGGTTGCCAATATATATAATGGCAGAGGCTGGAATCACACCACACCATCCGGCAATGAACAGATCAATATGCAGCAATAACCCTAATGGCAGTATGATAAGGACACAACATAAGCCTCCCAAAAAGAAAAAAAAGCATTCAGAAAGCGTATATCCTAAGAAGAAATTATGTTTGTATCTTCCAAAATCTTTGTTAATTTCTATACTGATATGCTCCATATGTTCATTTCCTTCCTGTTCTATAGTCCAAGATTTTTTCGAACTAAGTTTTCTGCTCCTTTAGTAAGCCCTACGGTTAACGCAATCGTAAATGTTTTCTCAATTAAAACCGCCATCGCCTTGACTGTATCTGAATTTCCTGTCTTTAATCCCAAATCCAACCCCGATCCGATAAATTTACTACAGACAAACAATGTCATGGAGATGGCTACTCCTTCTAACGCATAGGTAATCATATTTTGCAAGTTTGCTCTGGCTACATGTCCCATTCCTCCACCTGCCACACCTGCGATTGCTAATGCAGAAAATGGTGCGGATACATAAACTTTAAAAAATCTGGAATAAACCGTATAAATCATAACCATTGCCAAAACAATAACAACAACCAGACAGATAAATCCAAAGATCAAAAGCACAATGGATTCGATGGGATCGACTTCTTCAAATAGCTTTAGCTGTGCTTTCGACAAACTCATTTTCTTGACTCCACCTGTTAAAACCTTTCCGATCAGCCATGTTGCTGCAGAAAAGATTGCATCAATAATATAAAACGTATTGGTCAATAACCATTCTGCAATGGAAATTCTTGCAAACAACTTGATTGCCATTTCAATATTCATCTCACGTTTTAAATCCACTTGATTTTTTACAAGTCCCATTGCAAAGCATAAACTGACTGCAATCGTTCCGACTGTAATAAAATATGGATTGATCTTTTGTACTGCTTTCCAGATTTCTCCGTCTTTAAACTGTGATGGCGATTCCGTCAAAAGTGCGTAGACACTTTTCATAAAAGTATTCCATACCTGAAATCCAAATTTCACAGAATCCGACATATCGATATCCGGCAAGATACTTGCAATCATCTGCTTTCACTCCTTTCAGGTTTCTTACTGTAATCCAAGATATGCTAAAACGGCTCCTACCGCACTCATTAAGATTCCTCCACCCATTCTCCATAGTCCAGAGGACATCTGCGAACTGTCATGGTTTCCCATACCTCTTCCTGCTTCTGCTACTCCTAGTGCTGCTTGAACAATTCCGTAGACAACTACTAAGCTGACTACCAAAGTTCCCAGTTTTTTAAGAGATGCCAATGGATCACTTTTTCCATCCGCATAAACATAACGTATAGAAAGTCCATAACTAAGTGTTATTAAATATGGAAGTTTCTTTTTGATTTCTTCTTTTACTTTTCTTAAATTTTTTTGTAACATCTTCTTCTCCTTTATGATTGCTCACTAACTTGTAAAATCCGTTGTATTTTGATCTGTCGTTCGATTTCTTCTTCATCCATTGCATTCCAGATATAAGACTTTACGATCTTCTCTGGGATTTCTGCTTCCACAGCTTTGACGATTACATCCATGTATGTCTTTTGGAATTGTGTTTTTGCCAAAATTTCTACTAAAGATAGATCTTCAAAATCTTCTGGAAGTCTTACTTTCCACTCTCTTTTTCTCTCCTTCTCTTGTTGCTTTTGCTGTTCTTCTCCCAATTGCTCTGCCTTTTGTATCCATTCTTCGCTTGGAAATACATGTTTCCCTGTTTCTAATAGTTCCATGATCATCTCATAAGTTAAGACAATCTCATTTTTTCTGATTTCTGAAACATCTTTCCATTGGATCGACTGGGATTTCCTATGAAAATATGGTTTTCCAAACAAACCTGACTGCTTGGCTCTTTTATGTTTTGTCGCATCCAGTTTTTTCCCTTTGATCGGATATTCACCTCGGATCATTACAATACATTCTTTATTATCCATACGTCCAACTTCATCGGGTGTCATCAATTCCCTGCCCATTCGGTCTTCACTTTGAGAACTGGACCCTGATTTTCCTCTGGTCACACTGCTGCTTTTCTTCCAGATCGTCTGTTTTCCTAATGATTCTGAAATAAATTTTTTCACTTCTGGATCAGTACCGCCTAAAAATAATAAGGTATCGCAGTTCGCCAATAAGGTTCCTGCAGAATCTTTGTATAACGCTTTGATCTGTGATTTATCCTGAAAGATTGGAACAACACCAATATTCCTACTTCTGCAGGTTGCTTCAATATCAAGATAATTGCTTGGCATCGATATATTCTTAAATTCGTCAAAATAGCACTGCACAGGGATTGGCAGGTGGTTATTATATTTTCTTGCAGATGCATATAAAATCTGAAACATCTGCGTATAAAGCATTCCTGGCACGAAGTTAAAGCTTTTATCATCATCTGGAATCACAATAAACATTGCTGTCTTTGTTTTTTGATCCCTGACTCCATTTACCATCTTCCCTTCTCCCAACGCATATAAATCCATCTCATCTTTTTCAAAAATCTTCTGGATTCCTGGCGATTCAAATGGAAATAATCTTGAATGTACGGATATGATGACACTTCGCAGTGTATCTCCTGCTCCTGACATAAATTTACGATAAGTCCTTTTTGCAATATGATTATCGTCTAATGCCTGAAACCGATAATCCAGCGGTGACTTTGCTCCTTCTTCTTCCATTACCTTCGCTTCACTAATGATCATCAAGAACGTATGGAAATTTCTTGGAAGATATTGACGTTCTGCTTCATATAAGACATAAAAAAAGACCGCCTGCATAAACAGCGATTCACTCTTTTCCCAAAATGGATCTCCTTTTTGAGCACCCTTTGGTGTTGTATTATCAATGATATTCGATATTAATTTTAAAACATCATCGTCTTTTTCAATATAAGCAAATGGATTATACCCATCGGATTGTTCTGGATTGATCACATTTAATATTTTAATCTGATATCCTTCTTCCACTAAAACATTCGTATAATCCCGAACCGTATCTCCTTTGGGATCTGTGACTACAAAACTCATATTTGCCTGCATTAAGTTTGGACCAACAAATCGGAATGTTTTTCCTGATCCTGATCCACCTAAAACTACAATATTTCGATTTAAACCACATCGTTTATCCGTCATTAATGAAAAATCTTGTGTAAATAAGATATTTGCTTCTTCATTCTTATCACTTAGTCTTTTTCGCATTTCCGAAACATTTCCCCACTGGGCTGTTCCATACTCTTTTCCTATCATCATTGTTTTTCTACATAGAAAGCTAAGAATATCAACCACCAGAAAAATCATAATTCCGATTAGTATTGCTGGAAAACTTCGTTCATTATAATAAGAAGAAACTCGAAATGGATATTCCATGATCTGATCTAAATGTTGTTCAAACAGTTTCATTCCATTCATAAGAACATCTTGATTTTTTTGAAAAAATCCATCTAGCAGATAATTGACCATATAGTTTAGATATGCAATGATCGGAATACAAATCCACGAACCAAAGTTATATTCATTCTGGTTCATTCACTGATTCTTCCTTTTCTTTTTCTAAGTCTTCTGGTCTTTTCATGATGTATTCTCTCATTTTTTCCTGATAGGCTTCCAAAATGATTTCTTTTAATAAGTTGCCAAATTCTTTCGTGATTGGAGAACAGATACTAACGTATTCGTCTCCTTTTCGGAAAGATGGCATCGTGATAAACATTCCTTCCACACTATCTATGATCCGAATACTGTTTACAGCAATCATATCTTTGATATTAATTGTTGCATATGCACAAAATTTACCCGGCTCTTCTACTGGATATATCTTGACAGTAATATCTTCTTTCTTTATTTCTTCTTTCAAACGAAGCAAATGTTCATACTCTGTCTTAATCTTCTGAAAAATTTCCTCTCTGACCTCTCTTGTCACTGGAAATGCAATATTATGATACTCATGATCTTTTCGTCTGACAGATGGCATAGATAGAAAAATTCCATGGGTTGATTTCATTAATTTCACACCTCGAATTCGAAAGCACTCATTTAGAATGATCTCACAAATTGCCAATGTATGATCATTTTCTTTGTTAATTAGCTGCATATGATTGATTCGAATATTCATCGTTTTCCCCTTTTATCTCTGTTTTGTATTTTTCTTGCTTGGTTTCTTCTGTGTGAACTCTGATCTTGTCACATCGTCAAAGTTTCGCTTTAACTGCATTCCATTCCTGTGATAAAGACTTCGATTCATAGAATCATATACCGTATATTCTTTCTTTAAATCTAAGCGTCCAAGATAAGTCTTCCCTCCATCTGTTAAGATTAAATCCTTCATAGGAATTGAAACAAACTTATCCAATTCTCCTGGAATACGGAATGTCAATTGTGTTTCATCAGATAATTTTTTGTTTAGCAATTTCTTATTACACGTGATCGCAACCGCATTTCCTTTTGCAAAATCATCTAAAAAAACTTTGTTTTTAAGTTCTTCCATATCGTTTTCTTTGGCTTGACTGGGAAGTTTTTGATTCGCTTCCTTTTCAAGATCAATATTCATCTCTTTTGCTAATGCATCTAAATCTTCCTCTGTAATATGATTCATTGCATAATCTTCCCAATTAATGATCTTAAAATCTTCCATAGAAAACTCTCTTTGATTACGATCTACAATAGATTGCAATCTTAAAATGTCTCTTTCATCAATTACAAACTCTGCATATACATCATTTTTATTCAAATCTTGCAATGGACAATATGGAATTTCTGCCCGATGCATCCAGTCAAAAAACTTTTGTTGATCTGCTTCATTGATTCTTATCGGAATTCTTCTTTGAATCTGATCCATTGATACTGCCCCTGGCTGTCTTTTCCATGCATTCTTTATTTTCGGTGCTGTATACAATGCACTCATTTTTATTAATTTGGCCAATGCTTCTAAAATCTGTCTGGTTAATGTCACTCCTTTATCTACTACGAATGCCATTGCTTGTCCAGTCATCATTGCCATTTGAATTCCTTCTTGCATTTCACTCATGATCATCTTCCTCTCTGCTTTGATTTTTTCTTTTTAGGAATTATGTATTCTGCAGTTTCTTCCTTTACATTCTTTTCTTCTGCAGCTATTTTTGTATCTGAGAATGGTTCTATTAACTCATGTTCCCTAAAACTATAACTTTCTCCTGTTCTTCCACCAATAATGATATGATCTTTTACAAAGATTCCGATAAGCTCTCCCGCCTCTTTCATCCGTTTAGTCATTAATAAATCCTGTCTTGATGGTTTTACACTTCCACTTGGATGATTGTGCATTAAAATGATGGAATGTGCATTGGATAAGATCGCACTCTTAAAAATTTCTCTTGGAGAAGAAACGGTCTGGTTTACTGTTCCCATAGAAACAATATTGGCATTTTGAACAACCCCATGTGCATCCAGATTTAATACACACAAGACCTCTCGATCATAGTCTTTGATCTCATTTCCCAAGATTTCAACAGCATCCTGTGGTGAATGGATTGGTTTTTCATTATATACAATTCGATCCTGTATCAATCGAATTTGTACGATTTCAAGTCCTATTTCTTTTGTTTCCATCAACTTACCTTCCATCAAATATAATTTCCATCATTTGTCCTTCTTTGAGCTGTTCCACCTCATTTCTTAACTCTTCCATCTTAATGGTACGAATTTCTTTTTTATGTACGACACGCTCTAATGCATCATGTTTTTGCTGCTCATAATCCTGTCTCATACTGTCAATCCGCACTGATACATCATCCAAACCATATCCTTTTTCCAATAATGCCTGCTCTAGCTGCTCATAACTGGAATATCCATAAAAATTTAAAGCTTCATCATTATTTGAAGTCATAGTTCTCACCTGCTTTCTTTTTTGATTAAGTTACAAATGGCTTCCATCTTCTCGATTCCTATTCCTGGTATCATAATTTTTAATAAGTCTTCCTTGGAATATCCTTGTTCCAGTTTATCAGAGATAAAATCTATCTCTGTACTTTTTAGTTCTAGCAATGCTTCACTGAATTTTTCATCCATTTTGCATTTTTGCTTCTCATATTTCCTTGATCTTAAAAAATTTTTCCACTTTAAAATTCTATTCTTAGGTTTTTTGTCCACATCTTCTGATGCCATTTTTTTATTTTTTGTATATTTGACCTGCAGATAGGCATAGATTGAAGAATCAATGCCTCTTTGTTTTTCATCTTTTCCTTTTACATCTTCCTCTAATTTGGACAGAAAAAAATCTACCAGCTTCTCTTCTGATAGATTGTAATTCTCAATCAAATATATACACGCATTCCAAAAAGTGGATTCAATCTCTTCAAAGTTATATTGGCTTTGATACCATTGACAAAAAGAACGGAATATCTCTATACACTGTTGCGCTTCTTGTTCATGTCTTATTCTTAATTTTTCTACTGCTTCTAATGAATTCACATAGCCATCCCTCCTTCAAAAAATGGTACAAAAAAAGCACGTCTGCTATACGACATGCTTTTTTTGCCTTGTTTTACAATTGTAAGTTTATCATAAGAATTGTTTCAGATTGTCCCATTTTTTAATGCAATACTATTTTATTTATTCACAATTTCAAAAATGATAGTTCCACTCACATTAACAATATCGTTTTTCTTATCTACATCATCTAAATGTAAATTCTCAAACCCTTTCATATGCTGCGCAACTATCCAACTCGGATCGTTCATAATTTTTGAATAAATATTAAAAAGATGTTGCCGATATTTTTCTAAATCCATATGAATATTCGGTCTAAAAAATTCACAATCTTTGCATTTAACTTGATAAATATCTGAATATATTTGCAATTGTAAAATCGTATCTTTATACTTATCAAAAAGTAATGGTATACATTTTATCTCTAATTGCTCAAATACTCCCTTATATTTATTAATATCAAATAAAATTTCCAATTTAATCTCTTTATTTTTGATTTCATACTTTGTAATTGGAAATTGTATGTTATCCAAACTACATAATATCTCCATATCATTTCCTATCTATATGTAAAAGTTATATGTGCATCCTGTGCAACCATAAATGTTTGTTTATTATCATATGTAGATGCAATTCCCGAAAAATAAGCTTTATATTGAGAACCTTTTTTTAATTTTGCATACATACTACTTATACTTTTTTGCCCTGTTTGTGTTCCTTTTCCACTTGCACTTACAGACCCAGAGCCTTTTGCAACATTTGTTTTAGCTGTTACAATCCTTATATTCCCTATAAATAAATATTTTTTTGTAGTTTTTGGTTTCACTGCCCATTGTATAGAATGAGCTACATAATCTAACGTACAACTTCCTGCATTACCTGTAATGGTTTTCATTGGCATAATATTTCCGTTAATGCCATATTCTTGTGAATCAATCGCTATCATAGGCATTTCGTTAGATTCTTTTTCTTCCGAAGCATTAACCATAATATTATTTGATAGTAGACAAACCATTATACCCATAATTGGTATACTTTTTAATATTAAATTTTTCATAAACAAACTCCTTTTATTTTACTTAGACACCTACTCCAATTTCTTTACTGACAACATTGCTGAAATTATATAGAGCAAAAGCAATACTGCATAAGATTCTATAGCCCATTCTAAATGAAAATATTCTTTTATCCCCGTAATTCCACCAAATACTGCCTGTATCACTGCATAGCTCAATGGGATGCTCAATAAAATTCCTGTCATTCCACTATAAACAGATTGTAAGAATATAACTCCTCCTATTTTTCCATAAGGCATTCCTAATATATGCAACAGTTGGTAACTTTCTTGCTTTTCCATCATGTAAACTCTTTCTTCTATCAAAATAATTACCATTGTTACAACTGCAGTTAACGTAATCAAAGTCATTCCTAATGCTTGTATAAACATCAAAAACTGTCGATATTCTTTCATTTTTGCTGCATGATTATCATAGTCAAAACCTGTCAAGTGCTTCTGATATTCTTGAATCTGCGGATCAAATTGTTCATATGAAGTTGATTTTTTCAAAAAAATCTGTATCCGAGAACTCGTAGGCAATATTTTCATATTATGAATTGTTTGATTTAACCCTATGATTGTATATGCTGTCGGTGGTTGAACCGAATTTGTAAACCAATTAATCCTTTGTCTAATAATTCCACCTATCTTAACCTGATATTTTGTACATTTTAAATTAGACTTTGCCTGTTGCTCATTAATATATCCTTTTAATCGGCTATCCTTTGATGTAATCTGCACGAAATCTAAGGTATCTCCTACCGAATACTTCTGATCCTTATATTGATTCTTTTTTCCTTGATACTGACCCTTTGAAAGAAATGTCTGCATCATACCTCCATCACCATCTTCCTCCACCTCATAAGAAGGAACCATCAGCAGTACTTCTTCTCCTGATAATATTTTATCCATATGAATTGCTCCATCTGACAGTGATTGTTTCATCTTTTCCAACTCTGATTTTGAAAAACCCAAAAATTGAATTCCTCTGGTATTATTTGAGATTGAAAACTGTTTTGCGATACAATCATCTAATATTCGATCATTCATATATGTTGAAACATATGGATTTTCTGATTCCTCTGGCGCATTTAATAAATACAGATCATTAACTTCTAAATATGATTTCACTGACTGAATATCTTTATTTTTTTTCATATTATTGATTAGTTTATCGGGCACAATTTTTGTATAATCTGGAAGATGGAAAATTGAATCTTCGTTTGGAACTGCATAAAGTTTTATTTGACTTCCTTTTTTATCCGTGTAAGCAGTATCTGTCAATTCTTGATTCGTAAGAAATTCATAATCATAATCCTCTGACATTTTCCCATCAACCGCTCCAAACTGTGCCTGATATTGTGTAACATATAGATTAACTGATAAAAATAACGTGATTGTAACTGCGATCATTAAAACAATCATAACTAATTTTCGAATACGCACCTTAAAATATCGAATAGACAATTGAATTATTGTCATTTTTTTGACTTTCTTTGGTTTACTTCTAAATTTTATCTTTTGATCTGATTTTCGAAACAATTCCATCGGTGATAAATATCTAATTTTTCTTATCATAAATACCCACGCTACAATTGCAGCAATTGCTACAAACCCAAAGCTGAATATATAATATTTACTTATTATGCTTAAAACTAATACTGTTCCTGTTACCTTTGAAAAAATCCATAAAATAAATTTTGCCCCTGCTGTTCCAATCAGGCTTCCTAAGATTCCTCCTAGCGCAAATAATACGATTACTTTCTTTCCTATATATACAAAGCACTCCATCTTGGTCATTCCAAGGCATCTCAATATCGATAATTTTTCTCTCATTGCTTCTAAATAATATGAAAAAACATATAAATCCAGCAAAACTTCACAACCAATCATTAATACAATCAAAAATGTTGGTATTTCATATCTTCCGCTTGTATCTTGTGTTTTTTTATTTTCATTTGATATTAAATTTTTATGCTTTTGATAGATCTTATCTTGAAAATTTTTTTCGTTTTCTATCAATAAATGTCTTGTGTTTACTAATTTCTTATTTTGTAAAGAAGTATTCGATTTACTGACTAGAATTGTTGGAAATATTCCAGCTTCATCCTTTGGATGATTCCATGCTACAGAGTAATCATTTATAATTCCAGAAAGGTAATATTTCTGTCCCAAGATTTCAATAGATTTTCCTACTTTGTTATTCCAATGCTTTGCATAAGCTAATGAGTTACAAACTACAATATCTTTTTCCTTCTTAGGAAAAGATCCCTTCAATAAATGAATATTTCCCAATGTCTTTGCATTCTGATCCGCATATCCAAAAATAATATTTTTTTGATTTTCTTCATAATCAAATAATGTGATTGTCCCGATTCTTTTTACATATGGCTGATATTTTTTTGAAATTTTTTTCTGTGAAAATGATAGATTATCTGTATTTTGTTCTGCATGATATAAGATATGATCAAAATATCCATAGATATCTTCTGTTTGTTTTTGTACATTCTTTATAAATGTTCCAGAAACTATAAACATTAGAACAGTTACAAGAAATGAAAAAGAAATTGCTAAGAATACAATCTTTGCTGATTTTTCTCTGCGTATTTCTTTCCATACCCATGAAGTATTTTTCATTTGATCACCTCATTTTCCCTCACATCCAATAAATCTATATCATTGATGATTTCTCCATCATCAATTGTAATCTCCCGATCTGTATAGTCTGCAATCTCCTTATTATGTGTCACGATTATATACGTCAGTCCAAATAAGCGATTGGTTTCTTTCATAAAACGAATGATTTGATCTCCTGATTGTTTATCTAAATTTCCTGTCGGTTCATCGGCAAGTATAAGATCTGGTCTTGTTATTAATGCTCTTGCTATTGCAACTCTTTGCTGCTGACCTCCTGATAATTGACTTGGATAAAAATCTGTTCTATCCTTTAACCCCAGTAAATCTAAAAGCTCTTCTTCATATGAATGATCATATGCTTTTCGTCCTATATCCAATGGTAAACGGATATTTTCAAGTACTGTTAATTCTTTTAATAAATGATACTGTTGAAATACATATCCAATATGCTGATTTCGAAACTTCGTCAATTCTTTATCTTTGAATTGGTGAATTGATTTTCCGTCAAAAAACACTTCTCCCGATGTAGGATTTTCAATTCCTCCTACTAAATTTAAGAATGTAGATTTTCCCGATCCACTCCGTCCTATCACTGACATGAAAGTTCCTTTTTCAATTGATAAGTTTGCATTCCGAATTCCATATATTTTTTGATTTCCTTGTAAAAAGATTTTTGACAATCCCTTAATTTCGATAAAACTCATACTTATCACTTCCTCTCTTTCAGAAAATTCTAAGGGATTAATCATTGATTAATCCCTTAAAACTTAACTTTTAAAATTTAAAATTCATCCAGGCTGTAGATTCATGCTTTAATTTTCCATCAACATAATAATATCCAAAAGATTTTCCTTTTTTTCCTTTTAAATTTTTAGATTTTGATGTTACTGATGCACCTGTCCCTGATGCTCTGGATGCATAATATACTGTATTAGATCCACTTACTTGCCATGCAATTTGTGCACCTAACGTATGATTGGCTTTCTGCTGTTTTGTTTCTGCATAACAATATTTACTTGTTCCATTATTTCCATGAACAAACGTTATTGTATCCGCTGCAACATTAGTCAACATAGTCATTGATAAACCCAATATTAGAGTCATTGACGTTATTAATTTCTTCATATCTCTTACCTCGCTTTCTTGATAGTTAATATTACTATATTCTCATACGTATGATTTCTTTTATTATATAATTATCTATATATTATTGTCAACTATTACTTATTTTATCTATGTATTATTTTAAAAATAATTTGCAACCAGTAAACAGCTGCAAATATTTTCAAATCACTTGTATTTATTACATTGAAACATCCACCACATTTTTATTCGAAATCCTATAGGTAATCTTACTTCTTTGTGCTCTTGTCTCAAAAAATCTTGGATATATTCCTTCCCTGCAATTTTAATTGCTTCCTCAAATTTCATAGTTTTAGTTTTCCCTTTCTAAGTCTTCTGAACTCCCTACATATTCCTAAAGAACTTTATTAAAAAAAGGGGCAGTATGTTTGTTGATTTTTTCTTTTGTTACAATAGACATTCCAACTCCTATTGTTCTGCATAACTTCTTTTCATCATATTTTTCCTTTCCTTCTATTATATCCAACAGTAAGCCAACTTCCATGTCAAGAAAGTAAAACTATAGAAAGTACAGCAAATATTCCAAAGATAATCCATTCTATCCCACCAGAAGTTCTTGCTAAATCCGCTAATTTCATCTATATGCTCTTTCCTAAATCTAATATTCTGAATTCTATAAACTGGAATTTTACGTTTCATATACTTTCATTAATTACGTAATATCCTCTACCATGTCTGTATTATTGCTCAATCATTTCTTCAAGAAATTCAAAAATTCTTTTTTCAGTTTTCATATATTCATTTTGTTCTAATATGAAGTTATCCAACTGCTCAATTATTGAATGATAATTATAGTCGATTTCGTCTGTCAAGCCATCTGCTATACCACCATCCTCATCATATTCAATATATCCTATTGTAAGTTCTACGATTCCACTTGCTATTATTTCTTTTTCATCAGATAAACTAATATCAACCCATTCTTTATCACCTGCACTTGGATTAATATTAATTTCATCTATTTTCAAAAATAATTTTTGGTCATCAACCCCTAATATCTCAATATTATCTCCATATTCTATACTATCTGGAAGATTTGCTATGTTCATTTTTCTTGACGCATCTTCGTATTTAAACTCTACCCATTTTTCAATCTCTGATATTTCTTCTTGAGAAATATCATCTTCATCAATTATTCCTGGAAAATCTGCTATTTCTTCTAACTTTGAAGAAATAATACGAATTATACTTTTTATGTTTTCTTTATCCAAGAACAATTTCAATAACGAATCATATATGCTTAATATTTCTTCATACTCCTTATACAATTCATTAATGCAATTAAAGCGTTCAATAATATCCTTTGACATTTTTGAGTCAACAAGATCTTCTTCAAGATATGTTTCATAATCACCCAGTGGATTCAGTCCAACAGATTCGCGATTCATATCTTCTATTTCTTGTTCATAATCATATTCGGAATCAGTTTCTATTTCATATCTCTCTTTTCTTGAATCTGCGCCTAAAATTATTTTAAATGGTAATACCTCAAAGGTATTTTCTGTTCTGTTAATTTCAATTCTACAAGCAAATTTTGCCTTATGCTCTTCTCTAATTTCAATAGTGTCTACATATACATACTCTTTTTCTTCTGAATCCCATAGTGCATTTTCATAGTCTTCATAAAAACAATCCATACTGAATGAGCTTTTGCATTTTAAAGTTACAATGGATTTATTATCATCAATTTCATCAACAGAATGAATTCCAATAGTTACATCTGATAGACTATTCAAGTAAGTCTCGGAATAATCATACCCCTCAGTTACTCCTTTTCTGTCATATGATAACCCAATTACATTTATTTCTACATTATTTTTTATGTATTGAGCTAAATATGATTCAATATCAGATTTTTGTTCTATCACAAAATCTTTTGTAGCTGCATAAAATTCTTCTTGTTTATTCATTTCACCATATAAATCTCCTAAAGAAGAAAAGAACAAATGATTATCCCATGACTGACAGGCTTCTTTAAACCCTTTATCAATACTTATTATCGCAACCATTTCTTCATGTCCAAATCTCTCTCTGATTTGATTTGCTATAAATGCGTCTGGAAACTCTTTTCTCTTTTTCTCACCAATTTGAAATGGAGCTCGAATTTCAAAATAATCGTCTATTATTGCATCCAAATCTATTTTACTAGTATCAAGAATCTCCGCATCCAAATCTGCTATATACTTATGCAGCAAATCTATACTCTTTTGACTTATTGCAGCCTTATCAGTACTTAGTTCTAGAATATGCCCTAATCCCAATTGTTTTATTTGATAATCAGTTGCTGTCTTCAAAGCATCTGCTCTTAGCTTTCGCATTAGAGAGCATACACAAACGCCTCTTTTAGCAATATGTTTTTCTGCTTCTTTAACTACTATATTGCTTAATACAACTTTCACTTTTCCCTTTTTTACATAATTCACCAAAAGTTGAAGTGTACTCTTTTCATTGAAATCAAAATTTGCCGCATCCAAAATATTAGTATCTAATGTTACATAAATTGGATATTTTATCATTTCACATCATTCCTTTTTCATTTTTACTATTCTCAGAAGGCTTGAACATAACTAATTAAGCTATTTTAATAAATTATTTTTTCTCAATTCATCCTCTAATAATTTATAATCAGTAATATCTATTATTTTTCCAGTCATTTCACAATTAAAAATCTTTTCTTCATTTCGCAAATCCAACGGTCTGTATTGTACTTCCATATTACTTAAAATTCCAGGCATTTTACGAACTCCCTGTTCATCATCTGCAAGCACTGGAATTGTAAAAGAATAATTTTTCATTTCTAGCGTAAATAACATACGAGGATATTCTCGCTCTTTTAAATCTAACTTTTCCCACAATATAACATTTACACCATTAAGTGGATTCTGTCCTGAAAAAAAGCAAAGCCACTCACAATTTTCCATTGAACACATAATCTCTTTTTTCTGTTCAACACTTTTATATATACTTCTTGCTGATACCAATTGTTGCAATATAACAATATGTTTTACATATTGACGATATAAATTTAAAGGCATTATACTGTATGCCATTTTTAAAAAAGAACAATAAATTGACGGCGGAAAGTAATGCTGACGAGGGATACTTATCTCTATTTTATTATCATCTAATTTTATAATTTCAGTATTTTTCGCCTCGATAATTAACGATTTTACGTCAATGTTTTCAAGAACTGGTTTATTTCTATTTAACTGAATACGATAATTCCCATATGAAATACCGTGTTCTTTTGGCATATCTTTGGAAGATAATTGATTTTTTTTTCCAAATGTCTTTGTTATTATTTTATAAGGAAGCATATATTTTCCCAAATCATCTTCAAACATCTTACCAAAATTCTGATTGCATTCATCACACTCAAAATGTGAAATAAGTGATTTATTTCCAATAGTTTCTGAAACTGCATGTGCAACCTTAGTAAATTTTGCATTTTCATTACCACAAAAAATACACTTTCTCTTACTTCTATGGATATTCTTTCCATGAACTTCCTGTATTGACTCATTCTCTATATTTTTGAATTCTACTAACTTTGTATACCCATCAAACTTAAACATATATACTCACCCCTTCAAATTTCAATTTGTCTTTATCGGCATTATATCATATTGTTATAAACATTGTCATTTCGTTATAATTCTCCTTATTTTTTCTTTTACAGATAAAATACTTTATTTATGCAAATTTTTACACTTAAAAAGGAGACTGTTTCCAGTCTCCAAATGGGAATTGAAGGGGTTGAACCTCCACGGAGTCACATGACCCATTAACTTTTACTAATTCATTACTCCTGCATGAACAAATTCCCAATATCTCCGTTGCTTTCCACCATGCTTTTTACAATATTTATTATTGTCATCATCGTACCTCCTGATATTATAAATCTCAATTGAAGTTTACCTTTACCAATTTGATGCGAACACATGACAGAGTAACATGAAATAGCTACAGTCAACAAATCTAGCCATGTCTATTTTATATTTCTGGTTTTAAAACCTTTTCTGCTGTATATGTACTATCTTTTTTATTTACGATAATCGCACTTGCATTTTCAAACATACCTAATTCTTGATCTTTTGTCAATAGTGATTTTACAAATGCATATAAAGAACATCCATGTCCAACAATTAGAATTGTATCATCATCTGAATGATTTGCTTGTATATCCTCTAAAAAATCATAATGCCTTTTGATCACATCGTGAATTTCCTCGCCTTCATATGGTCGATAATCCATTTGCATATCATTTAACCAATCTGATGATTCTATATGAAGTCGATCTACTATTTCTGAAGATACTCCTTCCATAATTCCAAAATTTATTTCTTTTAGTCTTTTATCGTATACAAGCTCTACCTCTCTATCTTCTAATAAGATTTCTGCGGTTTCTACTGCTCTTCCAAGATTGGAAGAATACGCTCTTGTAATCGGAATGTCTAATAATTGTCTTCTCATATCTTGTACTTGTTTTTGTCCTGTCTTGCTCAATGGAGAATCACACCATCCCTGAGTCAGTCGTATTTCATTAAAATATGTTCTTCCATGTCTAACAAAAATAAGTTTCATGCTGCATTCCTTTCTTCTTACGTTGCTTTAATTCTATGCCCATCTTAGCAGAAAAAACTTTTTATTACAATCCTGGTTCATCTACATCTTTTAATAGTTCTGAAATATCTCCACAAATATACCACTGTTCTTTTGCTGAAATATACTTAAAAAAATAAGTTTCTTTTTTAATATCTGATGCTTCATCTATTTTAATTTTTCCACGATAGATCACACTCTGATATTCGTTATGCTGATCATCTGTTTCAACCAAACAATCCATAACCAACATTTCTTCTAAATAAAAAGCCTGAATATCACCTCTGCAATTTGATATCTTTAAGTATGTGTTATCTGTAATATCAACTAATTTTGTTTTATATAATTGGTATCGCTCGTACATAAATAATTTCACCTCATATGACATTATACAAGAACATACGTTCTTTTTAAATATCTTTCTGTAAAATTTATTTTTTTGAAAGCT
>ERZ869983.34-NODE-34-length-42588-cov-9.114676_pt1 | contig 42588 bp, 35 predicted proteins | sample MGYA00521106_ERZ869983 | MGnify/ENA primary metagenome ERZ869983 (study PRJEB32232, sample SAMN07284972) | human gut metagenome | biome: human-associated habitat; material: feces | host: Homo sapiens | place: Tanzania | collected 2014-04-05 ...
AAGTTGAATGACTCAATCGGTGATCAGGAGTGCATTCTCTACAAGGGTGAGCCGACAATCCGTGAGACAATGGAAAGCTTGACTTTCCGCATAGGTCCTAAGTCGTTCTACCAGACCAACTCCGAGCAGGCCTACAAGCTTTACTCGGTCGCGAGGGATTTTGCTGAGTTGACCGGCAACGAGATAGTCTATGACCTCTACACAGGCACAGGCACCATAGCTCAGTTCGTTTCCGGCAAGGCCGCCAAAGTGGTTGGCATCGAATATGTTCCCGAGGCGATTGAGGATGCGAAGGTGAACGCCGCCGGGAACGGCATCACTAATTGTGAGTTCTTCGCCGGAGACATGAAGGATGTCCTGAGCCGTGATTTCATAGAGGAGCATGGGCAACCGGATGTGATCATTCTGGATCCGCCAAGGGATGGAATCCATCCCAAAGCATTGCCGAAGATTCTTTCTTATGGGGTAGACCATATTGTATATATTTCCTGCAAAGCGACCAGCCTGGCAAGAGATCTTCCGGCATTTCTGGCGGCAGGGTATAAGCTGGAAAAAGCCTGCTGCGTTGATCAATTCTGTCAGACTGTCCATGTGGAGACTGTGGTGTTGCTACAAAGGAAGAATATGTAGAAATCCTTGAATTTACGCACTTTGTGGAGTTTTTCAGTTTCAAAAAAATAGGCGAAAATCACAAAGAAAAGAGCCTTGTGAAGAAAGTAACCGTTGTTGTTGCATTAGACCTCGGTACGGGGAACACAAAGAATTCTGAATATGAAAATGAATAGAGAACTATCAGATAATTGATAGATTGTAGGGATACTTGTTAAAAGCAGGTGTCCCTATTTTTGTTTTATCTACTTGTAAGTAGTAAGATTGTATGTTAATATATACAATATAGATATTGGAATCTATTCCAACATAAAAATGGAAAGGAGAAAAGACAATGAAGAAAAGATTATTAGCTACTTTATTTATGGTTTGTTTTATGTTTATTTTTGCCCCTAAAACAGTACATGCATACTCCTATTACTGGTATGTAAATCCGATAGATACTTTGTATTCGGACATTGCTGAGAATAGAAACTTCTATCTTGCTGGCAAGGAGAGTAAGTATGCTTACTATTGTCATAATATGGATGAAATTGCGATCCGTGACGGATCAAATCCTACCAGGGGAATGCTTTATGATGAGTTTAAAATTATAAGTAAAGGAATGGGTTCCATAGTGCTGCGTATGGACGAAAAAATGTCAGAGCGAAATAGAGAAAATATTAAGGAATATGGTTTGAAATTTCAAAAAAAGAAAGGTACGGATACGCATTACTATATTTACATTATAAAGCAGGATGTCAAATATTATTTGAACATTGATCGTAATGTAAATAAATTGGGGTTTTCTAAAAACAGTAAAACAGAATGGATCGTAAACCCGGTGCCAAGAAGTAATTATTTATTTCGAATTGTTGATAATAAAACGGGAGACCTTTTCCTGAATGTAGATGCGAATGGACTTCAAGTTACAACGAATAGCCAGCCGCTATATCTTTATCATGCAGAGGACCTTGCGGAAAATACATATACAATACATGATAAAGAAGTCGAGTATAAACATTCAGATAAGCTTCCACAGCCTAAATATAAGGAATACAAAACTTTTTATTCCTATACAAAAAAGCCGTTAGCACAGCTGCAGAAACAGTGGGGATATGTTTACAGACAGATACTGGATATGATACCAGATGAGGACTATACAAGTTATAAAGTAGGTGAAAATCCAGGATTTGATTACGATCCGCCGAATGAGAAAAAAGAAGTATATGCAAATTACTATAATAAGGCCAATATTAAGTTAAAATGGAATATTAAGCCGACGGATAAAGACATAATAACTTATAATCAAAGAGACTATAACGGAGCTACAAAGCAGATCACAGGTCAGGATATAGAATTTGATGTGCCAGAAGGTGGTTGGATTTCATTAGAATTTCCTAGCGTATACGATAGTGGAAAGTATTATAAAGTTACATCTGTAAAAGAGAATGGTACGGAGTTGAAAGTTACAAGAATGGACGGTGTGGAAAAAGAAAATGAACGAGGGCCATTTCCAGATTCCTATTATTTTGACACTGTAAATAAAGATGCAACCTATGAAATTACAATCGAAGCATCCTATCCGAAAGTAAAGAATTTTTCCTATAATCTTTATGTGAAACGAGGAGATTTTGAAAGCTACAGTAATGAAGGAATGATTACCAATCTTACGGATAGTAAAGTACAGCTTCTTACAACAACAAAAGAACTTGACGGTGGAGTGTTAAGGGATCCCTTTATTATTATTCCATTTGGTTATAGAGATTATGAAAAACAGCATAGCATTAGCTACAAGTATGACTATTACATGGTGAGAGATGGAAAAGATACCCATTTGAATCTTACAGGAGACAGCGTTTCAGTTGATTTAAAGGATATTTTTGCAAATATAAAAGATGAAAAACAAGTGAAGGTTTATGCAGTAGTAACGAAGACCCGAAAAGAAGATGGAGCATTTAAAACCTTTAAAACAGAAGATGTAACCATTACGTGCAAATATGAGGGTGGAGACTTTGGTATTGATATAGCAAATGCAGATACGATACATCAAATACAGAGTAACCGAATTGTTGTTTTAATGAAAAAAACAAATGAAAATAACGAAGCGGCAAGTTGTGAGATTAAGAGAGAGGGCGATGAGGATTATACTAAGATAGAGAAAGCAGGAAACGGTTTTCCTTATGTTATTACGCAGAATGGAACTTATACGATTCGCTTAACGGATAAGTTTGGAAAGTCAGCCACGACAACATTAGAATATAAAAATATTAAAAAAGATATGACTGCACCAGAAATTAGTGGAGTTGAAGATGGTAAATGTACGGAATATGGTATGCAGATTTCGATTGGAAAGCCAAGTATTACAGCAAAATCCACCAATGGAACTACAATAATTCGGTGGAAGAAAGTAAGCAATGCATCAGGATATAAGGTGTATCGAGCAAAAAAGAAAAAAGGTAAATATGAGTTGTTGAATACAACAGAAGCTCTTAGTTATTCTGATTCTTCAATAATAGGTGGTCGAAACTATTATTATAAAGTGGAGGCTTATTATAAAAATGAGTCAACAACAATCAATGGAGAAGCCAGTGATGTTGTATTACAGGTAGGCACATTAAAGAAAGTATCTTTAAGGGTGAAAAACAAAAAGAAATCAACGGCAAGTTTATCCTGGAAAAAAGTAGCTGGAGCAAAAAAATATCAAATTTATAGAGCGACCAGAAAAAAGGGTAAATATAGTAAAATTGCAACAACGAAAAAACTTACCTATAAAAATACTTCACTTAGTAAGAAAAAAACTTATTATTATAAAGTAAGGGCTTACTATGTAAAAGCTGGTAAAAACATTTATGGAAGTTATTCAAATGCAAAATCTATAAAAATCATCAAATAAAAAGTTTTCAGCCACTAACCTTGCAATTCAAAGAAAAATGGAATATATTAGAACACATATTAAAATAGTTAGAAGGGTGAAAAATGGCTAGTAGATACGAAAAAGAAGATTCAAAAAGAAGAATTTTATCTGCTTGTGTGCAGTTGTTCATTGAAAAGGGATATCAAAAGACAACCACAGTTGAAATTTTAAAAAAAGCTGGTGTAACACCGAGTACGTTTTATAATATTTATCATACGAAAGGGAGTATTTTAACCGAACTTACAGAATTTATGTTTGGCAACCAATTTAATATTTCAGGTAAGATAGTGGGAGAGAGTACAAATCCGGTATTATTATATGCAGTAGAAACTTGCCTTCAGCTCACGCTTGCAGAATTAAATGAAAATTTAAGAGAAATTTATGTAGAAGCGTATACTGTACCTGAAAATATAGAACTTATTCATAAAAAAACAGCAGTACAACTGCAAAAGATTTTTGCTTCGTATTTACCAGGTTATAGTGCCAGTGATTTTTATGAAATGGAGATTGGTACCGCTGCATTTATGAGAGGTTATATGGCAAGACCTTGCGATATGTATTTTACATTAGAACGTAAGCTGGCACGCTTCCTTTCAATGAGTCTATCTGTGTTTAAAGTGCCACAAGAAGAACAAGAAGCTATTTTATCTTATATAGAGAACTTAAATATTCGTGAAATTGCAAATAAGGTAATGCAGCAGCTTTTTGTAACATTAGAGATGAAATATGAGTTTACATTAACAAATTAAGAAAAAGATGGTTAAAATAATTATCACAATTTGGCTGGAGAAAATACACACTTCATAGAGCTTTGAATAGACTTCAGGTGTATGTGACAGAAATAAAAGAAAAACAAATATTTAAAAGAATCAAGGTGGCAAAAATGCGGAGTTGCCACCTTGATTCTTTTAAATATTTGTTTTTCTTTTATTTCTGTCACATACATGCAAGTCTACTTACAGATCACAACTTGAAATTCTCTCGATCTGCAAGTATACAATTAATAATATAAGCAATTCCATCACGAGTATTTGCACGTGTCTGATAAACACAGATATTGCGGATCATATCACAAGCATTCTCCATAGCAACGGAATGAATACCAGGGATAGATAACATAGAATAATCATTTTCACTGTCACCGATCGCGATGATCTCTTCTGGTTTTAATCCATCTTTTTTTGCATAATCTAGTAAAGAGCTTCCCTTCTGAGCATTGATAGAAGTAATCTCAATATCCGTTGGAACCGTAGATACAACAGCAAGTCCCGGAATCTTTTCGAGTTCTACACGTAGTTTCTTTAGGGATTCATGATCTGGAGAATTTGATGTGATCTTTAGGATGCGGTGGTCACTGTTTAGTAACGCTTCCTGACCATCAACAAAGATAACGTCATCAACTAATTCGCGATAATCATCTAAAGTATATTTCATATCTGGGTGATTGACCTGAATGGCAGGAATGAATACATCTCTTGTATAAATTTCACGTTCTTCTAATGGAAGAAGAGAAATACGTCCTTCTGTTGTAAATAATGCAGGTTCCATTCCATATTTATTAAATGCATCAAAAATGCTGCGGACAGTTTCTTTGTCAATAATATGTTCAAACAAAGGATTACCATCTTTATCAAAAGCACAAGCTCCATTACTACAGATTAAGTCGCATTTTAATCCGGCTGCTTCCACAAGACCACGTGCATTTGGATATTCACGTCCTGTATTGATAATAAAATTGATACCATTTTCCTGAGCTCTTTTGATCGCTTCGACATTGATCGGGGTAATTTGACGATAGCTGTCAAGAAGAGTACCATCCATATCGGATGAAATTAATTTAATCATATGATAGCCTCCTGTATTGGGTGTAATTTCTTCTTATCTTTATAGTATCACAATGATCATTGTTTGCAAAGAATCTGTTCCAGCACGATCGCAACGCCGTCTTGATCGTTATCTGTTGTGTGATGGAGACAGATCTCCTGAATGATATCATCTGCATTCCCCATGGCAATGCTTTCGACATAAGGAAGTCCAAGCATAGAATAATCATTTTCGCTGTCACCGATTACCATGGTATCTTTCAGTGAAATCTGATATTTCTCAGTATAAAAACGAACGGCCGCACCTTTTAATGCATTTACAGCTGTGATATCGAGACGATATGGACTCTGATGGGATACTGCAAAGTGTGGGACCTGCGTATGAAGGCTGTTTGTAAGCTGTTCAAGTTTTTGCTGGTCTAAGGACTGTGTCGTGATTTTAATGATCTGTGGATTCTCAGAAAGAAGAAGTTGTCCATTATCATAAAAATGAGCATTTTCAAGCCGATTACGGATATAAGACTCTTCGTCTAGTGTTTGACTTGGAAATTCTTCTCTCAAAGCGGGAACAACTTCAGAAGACAGATAATTTGCATATCCTTCCCTGGAACCTGAGACACATAATCCACGAGTACTGTGAATCTCATAAAAAGTACGACAGGAACCGAAGATCCGCAGCATCTCAGGGATACGATTGGTTGGAATATAAGAAGCATGCAGTTGGTGCCCCGAAGCATCAAAGATGCAGGAACCACCAAAACATGCGATATCACAAGGAATATCGTATGCATCGAGGATCTTTTTGGCATCAAAATAATTCTGTTCCGTATTGATCAAAAGACGGAGTCCCTTTCTTTGAATTTGTTTGATCGCACGGAGTGTACGATCACTGATTTGTTGTTTACTGTTAAGCAGTGTTCCGTCAAGATCAGAAACGATCAGCTTTATCATCTTGCCGTCCTCCTTTGTTTTCTTATTTATACCTAGGTTAATCGTAACATAAAAAAGCATAAAAATATAGTAGAAAACAGGGTTGAGGCAAAAAGTTGATTTGTGTATAATATGATGTAAGTGTCAATAAGTATAAATTGCGTTTGTGCTTGCACAAATAAGCAATTTATACTTATTGGCACGCCGAACAACGAGAACGGAATAAAATGGTGTGAATACGCCATTTTATGAGAGTTCGAGGTGTTCGAGGATTGCGGGAATTGCGTAGCAATGGAGCAATCCTGGTGCATCATGTAAGTGTCAATAAGTATAAATTGCGTTTGTGCTTGCACAAATAAGCAAAAATTCTCAGAGGTAACGACAGATGAAAGATTATGTTGCATTTGACCTGGAGACAACGGGTTTATCCCCAGATTCAGATCAGATTATTGAAATTGGGGCTGTTAAGATCAGAGATGGGAGGATCAGTGGAAAGTATAACTGTATCATTCATCCAGAGATCGAAGTCAGCGATTTTATCATCAATTTAACAGGAATCAGCAGGGATATGTTAAGGAAAGGAATTCCACTGAAAGAAGGTGTTGAGGAATTTTTGGGATTTAGCGGGGATCTTCCGGTTCTTGGACATAACGTCATGTTTGACTATAAGTTTATGAAGATGGCAGCAGCTTCATTTAAGTATTCGTTTGAGAAAACAGGAGTTGACACGCTAAAAGTAGCAAGGAAGTTATTAACTGGACTTGAAAATAAGAAGCTGGAGACACTCTGTGCTCATTATCATTATGTGAATCAGGCAGCACACCGCGCTTACGATGATGCATTGGCAACAGCTGTTGTGTTTGAGCAGATGAAGAAAGAATTTCCAACAGAAGAGGAAATCTTTCAGCCACAGCAGCTTCAATTCAAGGTAAAGAAAGAACGTCCGGCTACAGCAAAACAAAAGAAGTATCTAGAGAATCTGATGAAATATCATGCGATAGGGGAGTGCTTAGATATTGATCAGATGACACAGAGAGAAGCATCAAAGAAGATTGATCATATTATATTAAATTATGGAGTGATGAAGAAATGAAAAAGAAAAGATTTTTTGTATCCGTTATTGCGATTCTTCTGATCATTGTGATGGTTGGAACAATGGTAGCAGGATATTTGATGATGTAAGAATGAATTTGGAGAGGAAGAAGGAAGAGACGATGAAGAAAAAAATTATCATTGCGGTCGCAGTGATCGTTATTTTGGCAGCAGGTGGAACTTTCTACCTAAACCATAAGGTAAGCAGTGCAGTAAAAGATGGAAAGATCATAAAAGGGGTTTCATGTGAGGGAATTTCTATCGGTGGAATGACAAGATCAGAAGCAAAAGATGCGATTGAATCTCATATGAAAGAGATTCATCAGGAAAAGATCACACTTTATGTCGATGATGAAAGATCAAGTGCCAAGATCGAAGATCTTGGAGCATTCGCAGAAGCAGACAAAACAGTGGAAGAAGCTTATGCACTTGGAAGAAGCGGAAGTATTTTTACAAAGTATTCCGATGTAAAAGAGAAGAAACATAAACTTCAGGTTTATCGCAAGTATGATAAAACGAAGTTTGAGAAGAATGTAAAAAAAGCAACAAAGAAGATTGTTACAGAACCAAGAAATGCAAGTGTGAAACGTAAGAATGGCAAATTTGTCGTGATCAAAGAAAAGACAGGTTATACATTAAATATGAATGAAACATTTGCGAATTTCAAAAAAGCAGTTGAATCTGGAAAACATCAATTTGAATTAGATGTTGTAAAGAAAAAAGCAAAATATACATCAAAAGATATGGCAGAGATTAAAGATGTACTTGGAACTTATACAACAGAATATGGAGGATCTCCATACGGACGTAAAGTAAATGTTGCCAATGGTGCAAGTAAGATCAATGGAAGTATGGTTTATCCAGGCGAGACATTATCTGTATATAAAACTGTATCACCATTTACAAAAGAAAATGGATATGCACTCGCAGGTTCCTATGAAAATGGACAGACGGTTCAGACATATGGTGGTGGAATCTGTCAGGTGTCTACTACTTTATATAATGCAGTTATCCGTGCAGAATTAAAGATCGTAGAACGTTTTCCACATTCCATGACCGTACATTATGTACCAAGATCTGCAGATGCAGCGATCGCAGGAACTCATAAGGATATGAAGTTTAAGAATACGTTTGATACGCCAATCTATATCGAAGGAAAAGCAAATGGTTCAACGATCACATTTACGGTCTATGGAAAGAAAAAAGATCCAAAACGTACAGTAGAATTCTTATCTGAGACAACACAGGTAAAAGAAAGTTCTGAAAGTACAGTTAATGATAATACGCTTGCCGAAGGACAGAAAGTTGTGGAAAGCTATGGACATACAGGATACAGTGCAAGACTTTGGAAGATCGTGAAGATCAATGGTAAACAGGTATCCAAAAAGGTATTTAATACTTCCACATATATGTCAACACCAACGGTTTATCGTGTAGGAACAAAAAAAGCGGAAGACAAAAAAGACGATAAAAAGGATAAGAAAAAAGATTCAAAAGAAACAACAACACAGAAGTCTGAGACAACAACAGCAGCACAGAAATCTACAACGGCAGCACAGAAGTCTACAACAGCGAAGAGATCATCTGCTGCAAAATCTCAGGGAAGCACAGGAAATTAAGGATGAAAATAGGAAAATTATCAGAATCTGCATTGCAGAAAGTTGTGTTTGAACAATTGCATACAAGGAGAGATGAAGTCTTAGTAGGACCTGGAATCGGGGAAGATTGTGCGGCATTGAAACTTCAGGAAGGAGAAATATTTGTCACATCAACAGATCCGATCACAGGCACGGTAAAAGAGATCGGACGTCTGGCAGTGCATGTAACTGCCAACGATCTTGCATCCGCCGGAGCTGAGACGATCGGACTTATGGTGACAGCACTTCTGCCGCCAATGATCAAGGAAGCACAGATCAAGAAGATGATGCAGCAGATCAATGCAGAGTGTGAGAAATTAAATATCATGGTATTAGGCGGTCATACAGAGATTACGGCAGCAGTTACACAGCCAGTATTATCTGTGACAGGAATCGGAAAAGTGAAAGAAGATGAATTGATCTTATCCGGTGGGGCGAAACCAGGTCAGGATATCGTAGTCACAAAATATCTTGGTATGGAAGGAACGGGAATCATTGCAAATGAAAAAGAAGACGAATTAAAAGAATGGTTTTCTGATACATTTATTGATGATGCAAAGGCATTTCTAGATGATATTTCTGTTGTGCCAGAAGGTCTGATCGCCAGAAAGTATGCATCTTGTATGCATGATATCACAGAAAGCGGAATTTATGGTGCTTTATGGGAGATTTCCAAAGCATCTGGTGTCGGGGTGGAAGTTTGTATCGAAGATATTCCATTAAGACAACATACGATCGAATTTTGTGAACGATATGATCTGAATCCATATCAGTTGATCTCAAGCGGATCTATGCTGATCACAACAGATCATGGAAGAACATTAGTCAATGAACTGGAACAGGCAGGCATCAAAGCAACCATTATTGGTCATACAACAGATTCCAGAGATAAAGTGATCTATCGTCAGGGAAAGGCAGCGAATCTGGAGGCACCTAGACAGGACGAGTTATATAAAATATATTCTGAAAATAACCGCAGATAATTTTCAGAGAGAAAAATGGAGGAAACAGTATGAACACAGAATTAAGAGAACTCATTTTAAAATTGATCGAGAAAAACAGTCGTTTAGCGATCCATGATCTGGCGGTGATGCTGGATGTCGCGGAGACAGAAGTTGCCAATGAGATCGCGGATATGGAAAAAGAACATATCATCTGTGGGTATCATACTTTGATCAACTGGGATAATACAAGCAAGGATCAACTGACAGCGATGATCGAGGTAAAAGTAACACCACAAAGAGGTCAGGGATTCGACCGCATTGCAGAACGTATTTATAATTTTCCAGAAGTAAAAGCCGTTTATCTGATGTCTGGGGGATATGATTTCATGGTTATGTTAGAAGGAAAGACGATGAAAGAGATCTCCATGTTCACATCATCCAAATTAGCACCACTGGAATCTGTTGTCAGTACAGTAACACATTTTGTATTGAAGAAATATAAAGATCATGGAACTGTTCTTGAAGCAAAGAAAGTGGATGAGAGACAGGCGGTGACTCCATAATGAGAGATTTTTTATCAAAGAGAGTTGTAAGTCTGGAACCATCCGGAATCCGCAAGTTTTTTGACATTGTAAGTGAGATGCCGGATGCCATTTCTTTAGGTGTGGGGGAACCGGATTTCGATACACCATGGAGAGTCAGGGAAGAAGGAATTTACTCACTGGAGCGAGGCAGAACCTTTTATACATCGAATGCAGGGTTAAAGGAGCTGCGCTATGAGATCAGTGAATATTTAGAAAGAAAATACGAGTTGGTTTATGATCCAAATCATGAGATCACAGTGACCGTTGGCGGAAGCGAAGGGATTGATATTGCGATGCGTACGATCCTTGATCCAGGAGATGAAGTCATCGTTGTACAACCATGTTTCGTTTCTTATGTGGCATGTGTTGTTATGGCAGGTGGAACTCCTGTGATCGTAAGTCTTAAGGAAGAAGATAAATTTAAGCTTAAAAAAGAGCAGTTAGAAGCTGCTGTCACAGATAAAACAAAAGCAATGATCATTTCATTTCCAAACAATCCAACGGGTGCGATCATGACAAAAGAAGAGTTAGAACCGATCGCAGAGTTTGCAAAAGAACATGATATTGTTGTAATTTCTGATGAGATTTATTCAGAACTTACCTATGGAAGAGATCACGTCAGTATCGCATCCTTGCCCGAGATGAAAGACAGATCAATCGTGATCAATGGATTTTCCAAGGCATTTGCAATGACTGGATGGAGACTTGGTTATGTTGCAGCACCAAGGTATATGATGAAACAGATGGTCAAGGTTCATCAGTTCTGTATCATGGCAGCACCGACGACCAGTCAGTATGCAGCGATCGAAGCGATGCGTTCCTGTGATGATGAAGTCGAAGAGATGAGGACTGCATACAATCAGCGCAGACGATTTTTGGTACATGAGTTTGAGCGAATGGGAATTGAATGTTTTGAACCAGAAGGTGCCTTTTATATCTTCCCATCCATTAAGAAATTTGGCATGACATCCGAAGAATTTGCAACAAAACTGTTAAATGAAGAGAAAGTAGCAATCGTTCCTGGATCTGCATTCGGGGCCTGTGGAGAAGGATATCTCAGAGTTTCCTATGCATATTCCATTGAAGAACTAAAAGAAGCTTTAGGGCGTCTGGAACGATTTATCAATCATCTTCCAAAGAAGCAATAGACAAAAAGTTAAGAGATTGGAGAGTTAAGAATGCTTCACATAGTATTACATGAGCCGGAGATGCCGGCAAACACTGGAAATATCGGAAGAACCTGCGTGGCATGCGGTGCTGTTCTGCATCTGATCGAACCACTAGGATTTCGTTTAAACGAAAAGATGATCAAGAGAGCCGGTCTTGATTATTGGGATAAATTAGATGTACGTACATATATCAATTTTGAGGATTTTCTAGAGAAGAACAATGATCCCAAGATTTACATGGCAACAACAAAAGCAAAACATGTATATTCGGCACCTGCATATGAAGATGATGAAGATGTGTATATCATGTTTGGAAAAGAAAGCGCTGGAATTCCAGAAGAGATCTTATTGAATTATGAAGAGACTTCTATAAGAATCCCAATGCTGCCACATATCCGGTCATTAAATTTATCTAATTCTGTAGCGATCGTTGCCTATGAAGTTCTGAGACATCAGGGATTTAAGGCATTTCAGATGGAAGGACAGCTGCACCACTATAAATGGTAGAATAATAAATATATAGAAGGAACTGCAGATTGATCATGCAGTTCCTTTTTTAATGATTCAAGTGGCAAATATTTTAACAAATTGTTGATCATGTGTGGTATGATGAGAATAAGAATTGTATATATTTAAGGACAACAAAGAAGACGAGACTTGGAGTGCGAAATAAGAAAGGATAAGAAAAAGTATGGCAAAAGAAAATAATAAGGATCGTATTCTGAACTTGTTGAAGGAATGTAAGAATCATCAAACGGCGGAGAGTATTGCAGTACAATTAAATATTCAGAGAAACACAGCGAGTGGAATTTTGAATGAGCTTGTAAGAGAAGGAATTGTCCAGAAAGAGAAAACACGGCCGGTTATATTTTCTTATATACAACCGGAAGATCAATTACCAGAGGATCCATTTACAACATTTATTGGAGCAGATCAAAGTTTAAAAGATGCAGTAGAGAAGTGTAAGTTATCGGCAGGTTATCCAAACAAGGGCATGCCGATTTTATTGTTTGGATCAAGTGGAGTTGGAAAAAGCCTTTTGGCAGAGTATATCTACCAATATGCGAAATTCATCGGGACAATTCCAGAGGATGCCCCTTTTGTTGTATTAAACTGTGCGGATTATGCGAATAATAAAGAATTATTATCGTCCGTTTTATTTGGGTACAAAAAAGGAGCATTTACAGGAGCTAATAAGGATACAAAAGGACTGATCGAAGAAGCAGACAAAGGGTATCTGTTTCTGGATGAAGTTCATCGCCTATCGCCAGAAGGACAGGAAAAGTTATTTCGATACATGGATAAAGGGATCATTTCCAGAATGGGAGACAGTGGACAAAATTGTGAATTGAATGTTCGACTGATCTTTGCAACAACAGAAGGCAGAGAAACTATGCTGGATACATTTCTAAGAAGAATTCCAGTGGATGTAGTGCTGCCAGATTTTCAGGAAAGAACTTTGGAAGAGAAGTATGAATTGATCTTATTTTTGATCCATCAGGAATCCAAAACAATGAATATTGCATTTCAGGTGAGCAGTAATGTGATCAATCGATTGCTGACATTCCAAGGAAAAGGAAATATTGGAACATTAAAAAATATCATTCGATTATCCTGTGCAAAGGCATACAATGAAAGAAGTGAGGGACAGGAAGTGATACCTCTTAATTTAAGCCATTTGTCTTCCGATACATTGCTTCTTGGAAATGGAGAATCAATTCCATATATCAATGAAATGATCGAAGTGTCGCCAGATCAGGATGCAGTGTGGAAGATTTCTATGACAGAACAGGCGGATGTGGATTTTTCGGAGAAAGTGATCAATGATCTGATCCAAGAATATCTTGAGAAAGATATATCAACCATTAAATTTCGAAAGATCATTTATGATGAAGTGAATCGGATCGAAGATATCGTGATCGATCAGGAAATTCACCCATATGTGCAGAATCTGTATACACAGGCAGTGAGAAATATCTTGATCTATCTTCAAGATAATTACGGTCTCAAATACAGCGGTGTGATGGAAATGGTATTTGTAAAGATGCTTTATGTACTGAATAACCAGAATAAGCATACAGATGACAGTAAATACGAACATCTGGCAAAACAATTGCAGAGAGTGATGTATCGTTATTATAAGATGGGACTTATTTTCTATGAGATGCTTCATCAGGCAGTAGATTATGAGACAAATCCATGGTTTGTACGGATGTTTGCGATGTTATATTTTTACAGTATTGCAAGGGATGAGATGGATTATACAAATGCGATCATTGTATCACATGGACCAGCGACGGCATCCAGTATTACAAGTACTGTCAATAAGGTATTTGAAACCTATATATTTGAAGCTTTTGATATGGAATATGATACGCCAAAGAAAGATGTAGTAAAACGCATTAAGCGCTATCTCAAAAATACGAATACCTCCAAAGGATTGTTGATCTTTGTTGATATGGGATCATTGCTTGATATTTCAGAAGACATAAAAGATGATGTTGAAGGAGATTTGGGGATTGTCAATAATATTACGACAGAAATGGCATTAGAAGCAGGAGAATTGATCTTAAAGCATGAAGATCTTCAAAATATTATGGATACGATCATTGAGCACCATGTTACAAAGAAATCATTTGTTCCAAGTAAACAAAAGCCAAAAGCAATTCTTTTATGCTGTACGACAGGTTTAGGAACAACAGATAAGATGAAGATGTTGCTGCAAGGATGCCTGGAAGGCATTGATATTGATGTTGTGGAGATGACGTATGCAGAATTAAGTACGAATGGGAACCGATGTGATGTCTTTCGCAAATATGATATACAGTTTATCATAACGACAAGTAAGCTTATGATCCAAGGCGTTACGACACTCATGTTAAATGAATTGATTGACGAGCGAGGAGAGAAAGTTATTTATTCCACAGTAGGGCGATATTGCGACAAGGACAAGACACAACGATTTATTGAGAATATCGTAAGGAGTTTTACGATAAAGAATCTGATCGGGCAGCTTACGATCCTGAATCCAGATAAGATCATGGGAGATGTCGAAGAAACTGTCAGCAAGTTGGAGATTTTAGAAGATACAACCTATTCGATCGATCAAAAGAAGATGCTGTATATTCATATGTGTGTCATGGTAGAACGATTGATCCTTGAAAAAGGAAGGCTGCCACAGGAAGATATGACAGATGATCTGAAGTGTCGGGAAAGTTTCATAAAAAACTTAAAAGAGAGTTTTAGTGTCATAGAAAACAAGTACAATGTGTCGCTGAATGAGCGGGAGATCTTAATGATCTATTATCTGACAGAAAATAATTAAAAATTTTAAGATGAAAAAAGCACGTATTTATGCGAAAAAATGAATATGTGCTTTTTTTATTTTACAAAAAAATAAAAAGTTGGCACGGGTCTTGCTTTATAAAAAAGTGTAAGATGTGAAAAACAAAAAAATTAAAATGTGTCGAAATAGAAATATGGATGACCGAGAGAGGAGGAATGATGATCGGATTAATCATTGCAACACACGGCAATTCAAGTGTTGAATTGATCAAAGGAGCAGAGATGTTTGCAGGACCATTAAGTCAGTGCAGAGCATGGACCCTGAACCCTGGGGATGATATTCAAAAAGGGGAGCAGATGTTAGAAGAATACGTGGACGAATTAGATCAGGAAGATGGAGTTTTGATCATGGCAGATCTGTTTGGAGGAACACCTTCCAACCTGGCAACAAAAATTGCCTTGAGGAGAGAAAACGTTGAAACAGTAACAGGAGTGAATCTTCCAATGATCATTCAGTTTGTGACAGAGCGTGAAACACAGACATTAGATGAACTAGTAGAAAGTTGTATCGAAACAGCACAGGATGGAATTAAATGTCCAACAAAAATAATGAAAGAGCGGAGGTAAGAATTATGGCAGAAATTAAATTAGTGAGAGTAGATTACAGACTGATCCATGGACAGGTAGTGGCAAGATGGTTAAAGGTTTGCCCAGTAAGACGAATCGTATTAGTAGATGATGTACTTGGAAATGACGAATTTATGAGTGATATTTACAAGATGGCAGTTCCAAAAGGAACAGATGTTGACATTGTAACGATTGATAAAGCAAAAGAGGTGCTAGATAACACAGACGATACGGTATTTTTGATTTCCAAAGATATTGAAACATGTCTGAAACTAGTAGAGAAAGGAGTTGAATTACCTGCGATCAATGTTGGAGCAGTACCAAACGAGGAAGGAAGAAAACTGATCACAACAGGAGTTGCAATTTCACAAAAGGAACTTGATATGCTGGAAGAATTAAATGGTAAAGGTATTGAGATCACTGTCCAGCCAATGCCTGAAATATCAGCAATAAGTTTCGATGCAGTAAAACGTAAGATGTAACAGAAGGAGGAAAAATATATGAATACTGTAATCATAGCAATTGTCATGGGAATTATGTATTGGTGGTGCCGAGGAATGATCTTATCATATTTCGGATTCCTGTTTATCTCAAGTCCTGTAACGGTAGGACTTGTAGCAGGTTTACTGATGGGACAGCCAATACAAGGATTAATTATCGGTGGTGGGATCGCACTGGTATTTGCGGGAATTTTTGCACCAGGAGCGAACCTTCCAACAGACGAGTGTCTGGCAGCAACATGCGTTATTCCGATCGCAATCGGATCAGGAATGAATGCGACAACAGCGATCGCATTAGCAGTACCAGTTGGATTACTCGGATCATTCGTAACCAATTTAAGAAAAGTGATCAACACATACTTTGTAGCAAAAGCAAACAAATATGCAGAAGAAGGAAATGCAGATGCCATCTGGAGATGCGCAACGATCTATCCAGCGTTATTAGCAATTCCACTATTATTCTTACCAGTGTTTATTATTAACATGGTAGGTCAGGATGTAGTAATTAACATTATGAAGGCACTTCCAACATTTGTGACACATGGATTAGAAGTAGCAGGAGGAGTTTTACCAGCCTTAGGATTCGCACTGATCATGAATATGATCGGAAAGAACAAACTGATTCCTTTCGTATTCTTAGGTTATATCGTAGTATCCGTTGGAGGAGTAAACTCATTAACAGCTGGAATCATCGCAATCTGTATTGCATTTATCACAGTATTCCAGAGACAGGAAATTGCAGAGGAGGTAAGAGAACATGAGTAATGAAATGAATACACAAGAAGAAAAGAAAGTCTTAACACAAAAAGACTTAAATAAAGCAATGTTCCGTTGGTACATGTCCGCTGAGATGCCTCTGAACTTTGAAAATATGCAGGGAATTGCATTTTGCGGAAGTATTTCACATATTTTAAAGAAATTATATACCAAAAAAGAAGATTTATCAGAAGCCTTAAAACGTCACTTATTATTATATAACTGTAACGTAACAGCAGGTGGTCTGATCCTTGGAACAACCATTGCAATGGAAGAGCAGAGAGCGAAAGATCCATCTAAGATGCCAGATATGGCGATCACAGGTTTAAAAACAGGATTGATGGGACCTGTCGCAGCTTTAGGAGACAGTTTTGACTGGGGAATCATCGGAACATTGATGAAGATCGCAGCGGCAACACTTGCGGCAGCAGGAAATCCACTGGCATTAGTCGTATTATTACTGTTCGTTGGATATTGTATTGGTGAATTAATTTTAACAACAAATATGACATACAAAAAGGGAAGAGAATCCATTAAAACGATCATGGGATCTGGTTTAATGCAGGATGTTATTTCAGGAGCTAATGTACTCGCCATGTTTATGATGGGTGCTATGACCGCTTCCATGGTAACATTAAAAACTGTATTAAAGATCAGTACAGTCGTAGTACAGGACAAGTTAGATTCTATTTTCCCAAATGTATTTCCACTGATCGTTTTATTCCTGATCTACTGGTTGATCAGAAAGAAAAAAGTAGGAACTGGAAAGATCGTAATTGGAATCATCGCAGTTTCCATTTTGCTTTCTTTTGTAGGAATTTTCTAGGAAGATTATTTGTTATATAAAAAAAGGAGATTTAAAATGAAGGTTATGAATGTTGCAGTAGTAGGAGCAGGAATCTATGGAATTAATCATGTAAATGCATATACATGGAATCCAAACACAAATTTAGTTGCAGTATGTGACTTAAATAAAGAGATCACAGACCGAATTGCAGAAGAATACAATGTAAAAACATACAATGACGTAAATGAAATGTTGGATAACGAAGAAATTGATGCTGTATCTATTGCAACACCAGATGCTTTCCACATGGACCCGGCATTAGCAGCAATCCGTCATGGAAAACCAATTCTGGTGGAGAAGCCATTAGCAACAACATCAGAAGATGCGAAGAAAATTTTAGCAGAAGCTGAAAAATACAATGTAAGAGTTGCGGTCGACTATCATAAGAGATGGGATCCAGCGGCGATCAATGTACGAAATGAACTTCAGAACGAAGAATCAGGAGCACCAATCCGTGGATATATGTGCATGGACGATATCATTGATGTTCCAACAGAATGGTTCAACTGGGCAGACAAATCAAGCCCTGTACATTTCTTAGGAACACATTGTTACGATCAGGTCCGTTGGTATATGGGATGTGAAGTAGAAGAAGTATACGCAGTAGGAACAAAGAAAGTGTTAAAAGCAAGAGGAGTTGATACATACGACTCTATCCAGGCAACATTGAAGATGGAAAATGGATGCTACTGGACAGTAGAAAATTCTTGGATCTTACCAAAAGGATTTGCAAAAAATAATGACGGAAGAACACAGATCCTGTGTGAAAATGCAATGTTTAGGATTGATTCTCAGAATCGTGGAGTAGAAATCTATAACAATAGCAAATTACGCACACCAAACTCTTATTTCATCTTAAATAACTGTGGACGACCAAGTGGATTTGGAATCGAACCAATTAACGATTTCATTTACTGTTTACAGAATGATCTTCCATTTATAGCTGATGGAAATGATGGATTACAGGCAGAATTGATCGCAGAAGCAGTTCATGAAAGTCTTGAAAAAGGTGTGGCAGTGAAATTAAAGAGAGATTAGGACTCTTTCGCCTATGACTCTATAATAAAAAGAAAAGTCTGGAAAAGTATTAGAATTTTCCAGACTTTTATTTTTTAGTTCAAACGGATCGCAGCAAGAGCTTTCTTAAATTGTACAGAAAACAAGATTGCTGTAAATGTTACCGCAATAAAATCAGCAACGGGTTCCGCCATATAAACAGCCATGGTCTGATCTGTTATAAAAATATGAGGCATGATATAGATCAAAGGAATCAAAAGTACGAATTTTCTCATAACAGCAACAACAATAGAAGAAATTGCTTTTCCAAGAGAGTTAAAAGCCATCTGGCAGGAAACCTGAATTCCAAACATAAACATAACTGCCATGTAAACACGAAGAGCCTTCTTCGTAAATATAACAAGAGCTGGATTTGAAGTAAAAATACCAGCAAACACTTGAGGAAATAACATGACGAGTCCCCATAAGATGACAGAGTAAGTCAAACTTGCCTTTAATAAGAGGAAGAAAGTACCCTTTACACGATCCGTATTCTTTGCACCGTAATTATAACTCATGATCGGCTGTGCACCCTGTCCAAGTCCTTGAAGAGGAAGCATCGCAAACTGCATCACACTGGTAAGGATCGTCATGGCACCAACAGCCACATCACCACCGTATTTCAGCAAAGAAGAGTTAAAGCACACAGAGATGATACTCTCACTTGCCTGCATGATAAACAAAGAAAGTCCAAGAGCCAGACAAGGCAGGATCACAGGAGCTTTCAGTGGCAGGTTCTGTTTCTTGATACGAAGTGTTGATCTTGTTCCAAACAAGAAACTCAATACCCAGATACAAGAACAAGCCTGAGAAATAATTGTAGCCAGTGCGGCACCACGAACGCCCATATGGCATGCAAAGATAAAAATCGGATCCAAGATGATATTGATCACGGCTCCGATCAAAACAGAATACATTCCAGTTTTCGCAAATCCTTGCGCAGTGATAAATGCATTCATTCCAAGTGTTAACTGTACAAAAATCGTGCCAAGAGAATAAATATTCATATAACTGACTGCATATTCGATCGTATTCTTACTAGCTCCAAATGCCATCAAAAATGTACGGTTTCCAAAAAACATGATCAAAGTTAAGATCACCGAGATAATGATCTGTATTGTAAAACAATTTCCAAGAATATTTTCCGCAGAATCAAGATCTTTCTTCCCCATCAAAATCGAAGCACGAGGTGCACCACCATTTCCAACGAGAGCAGCAAATGCTGAAATGATCATGATCAGGGGCATACAAACTCCAACTCCAGTTAAAGCCAAAGCACCGCTTCCAGGAATATGTCCGATATAAATGCGGTCAATAATGTTGTAAAGCATGTTGATCATCTGCGCTGCCAAAGTCGGGATCGCAAGTCTTAGCAGCAACTTTCCGATGGGTTCGGTTGCCAAGAATTCTTTATTATTATTCATCTTTATTTCCCTTCCTATCATAATAAATTTTGTATTTAAACATAGAAATAAATTGTAACATAAACATAGAAAAAATTGTAGTTATAATAAATTGAGTAGTTGATTTTTCAAATAATAAGAAGTAATATAATTCATTAGAATAAAAAAGGGACGTGAAATAAAGATGAATATGCTATGATAAGAAAAAACAGCCCTAAAAGAAAGAGTGGATCATAGATGAAAGAATATTACCGAATCGGAGAAACAGCGAGTCTGATGGGGATCACAACACAGACTTTAAGATTTTACGATAAGATCGGACTTGTAAAACCAGTAAAGATCGATCAAAGAACTGGATATCGATATTATGCATACGAACAATTCCATTTTATAGATAGGATCAAATATCTGCAAAGTCTTGGAATGCCGTTAGATGATATTAAAGAAGTGATGCTTAGCAAGAAGGTGGAACGATTACTCCCATTTCTTGATCAACAGAAAAAAGCATTAGAACAGGAAGAAAAGAAGATCCGTCATCAGATCGAAATGGTTGACTGGTACAAAGATTATTTTACATATATGGAGAGAAATGAGGATGCACCATGTATCATGCATTTAAAAGAACGATATTACTTGCAGGTTCCATGTTATGAAAGTGATCTTCTGGCAGATATGGAAATTCGTCTGGCAAAAGAAAAAAGTGAGCAGGGAATTGATAATGCCATGTATTTAAGGCAGTACGGGTACAAGATTTCTTACTCTAAATTTTGCGAGCAAAAATTCCGGCCAGATTATTATTTCATCTATTTAAATGAAAAAGTAAAAGGATTTGAAAACATCTATAAACTCCCGGAGGGAGAATACCTTTGTTTTCGTGAAAAGATTTTGGAAGAAAACTGGAATCCGCAGAGAATCATAAATTATTTTCAAGGGAAAGAAGAACCAAAGTTAATGTTGGCAATGGAATATGAAGATAATCTGGATAATTACGCACATGCGAATTATGAAGTGCAGATTCTGTTGAAAAAAAGTTAAAAAAATATTGACCTTATTCTTACAATAAGGTTTAACATAAAACATACAAAAATAATAGGGAAAGGATACAGGACATAGGATTCTGTATCTTTTTTCGTATCATGACTACAAAGGGAGGACAAAAATATATGGAAACACTATTAACAGTGATTCAGACAATCTCGGATTTCCTATGGGGAACACCGATGACGGTTGCACTGATCGGAACAGGACTTTACTTATCGATCAAATTTAAGTTCCGTTATATCACAAAGATTAAATTTCATTTCCGGAATACATTTGGAAAGATGTTCAAAGGGAAAGGAGACGGAGAAGGAACCGTATCTGGATTTGCAGCAGCATGTACAGCTATGGCCAATACGATCGGTGTTGGAAACATTGGTGGTGTGGCAACTGCGATCACGATGGGAGGTCCAGGAGCAATCTTCTGGATGTGGATCTCAGCACTTCTTGGAATGTCTACAAAAGCCTGTGAGATCATTCTTGGACAGCGATACCGTGTAAAATATGAAAATTCAATGGATGAGTATATGTGTGACCGTTCTTTTGTTATGAAGAACGCTCTCGGATGGAAAAAAGGAGCCTTTTTACTGGCAATCTGTTGCTTTGTCCTTGGACCATGGACATGCTGTGTACAGACAGAATCCGTTGTAAATTCTTTGAAGGAAGCATTTGGGATCAAGCCATTACTTGCTGTGATCGTGTTAGGGATCACATGTTTCTTAACGATTGCTGGAGGATTAAAAAGAATATCATCTGTTATGGAAAGAATTGTTCCGATCATGGCAATGCTCTATATTCTCGGAGGAATAGGAATCTTATTTATGAATATCAATGCGGTATCAGGAGCGATCGCATTGATCTTCAAGAGTGCATTTACACCAATGGCTGGAGTCGGAGGATTCGCTGGAGCAACGGTTAAAGAAGCGATGCGTTACGGAATTGCCAGAGGATTATATTCAAACGATGCAGGAACAGGATACGGAATCGTTGCACACGCAGCAGGAATTACAGATCACCCAGTACGCCAGTCATCTTGGGGATGGGGAGAAGTATTCTTAGATACGATCGTAGTTTGTTCCGTGACAGCATTGTCATTGATCCTTACAAACTCATATATTGACTATCCAAACGTAACCAGTGCACAGCTTACAACGGTAGCATTTAAGGTGGCATATGGAAATGTCGGAGGATATTTCTTATCTCTTGCGATCACAGTCTTTGCATGGACAACGATCATAGGAATGTATTATTCCTGTGCCAAATCCGTAAATTATGCATTCGGAGATTCCAATGCAAATAAGATCGCAACACCAGTATACATGGTATACTATATGCTTCCATGTTTATTATTTTATAATATCAAAGCGGATCTCTTATGGGCAGCAACCGACTTGTTAAGTGCAGTTTATGTCATTGTCACATTGATCTTTATTTACAGCAAACGAAAAGAGATCATGCGGTTATATAATGATTTTTGGGATCGTTTTATTCCAGCATTAAAAAGAGGAGAGTATCCAGAAAAAGTATCTTATGAAACAGTCGAAGAAAAAGGGGATGTTTTATGATGAAGAATTCTATTGAAAATATCATCAAAGAAAATAAGATCATGGTCATTGATGGCTCTATGTCCACACCACTGGAAAATATGGGAATTTCTCTGAATTCCAAGTTATGGACAGCTAAGATCTTATCGGAACAGCCAGAACTGATCAAACAGGTTCACAAAAATTATTTCAAAGCAGGAGCAGACTGTGGGATCACATGCAGTTATCAGGCATCTATTCCAGGGCTTATGGAAAATGGATATACGTTAGAAGAAGCAGAAAACTTGATCCGCAGTGCTGTTAGGATCTTTTGTGAAGCGAGAGATGAATGGTGGGAAGAAGAAGGCCGTGAAGCTGGAAGAGCGTGGCCATTGTGCTTAGGGGCAGCAGGACCATATGGCGCATATTTAGCAGATGGATCCGAATACCGTGGAAACTATGGTATCACAGACGAACAATTAAAGGAATTTCATAAAAGAAGAGTTGAACTGTTACATGAAGCAGGGGCAGATATTATTTTATATGAAACAGTACCATCTCTAAAAGAAGCCAAAGTTGAGGCAGAAATCGCTGAAGAATATGGGTATGATTACTGGATCAGTTTTTCATGTCTAAGTGAAAATATCATCTGTGAAAGTACACCGATCACAGAATGTGCAACAACATTTGCAAAAGGATATCCTCATTTAAAAATGATCGGTGTCAACTGTACAAAACCAGAATATATTGTAGGATTGATCCATAAGATCAAAGAAAACTGCGATATTCCAATCGGAGTTTACCCAAACAGCGGGGAAGAGTACGATGCAGTGAAGAAAGTCTGGTTTGGCAAGCAGTCAGCCCTGTCATTTGAACAATACGCATACAGTTATATGAAAGCTGGGGCAAGCGCAGTTGGAGGATGTTGTACAACCGTAGCAAAACATGTAGAGGAAGTCGTAAGAGCCAAAAAAACAGTTTTGTGAAGAACAAAAATAACTGAAAAAATAAATCATAAAAATGACCTCAGGATAATCTTTAAATAGATTGTCAGAGGTCATTTTTTTCTTTATAATGATTATATTGGAAATCTAAAAAGAGAAGGAAAACATATGGATAAAAAGAAAAAAATAATTCAGTTAACAGAAGGAATATTGCTCTGTTGCGTGATCGTTGTTATGACGTTACTCTGCATAGGGATCATAAAAAAAGAGGTAAAGAATACAAAAGGAAAATTAGTAGAGATAACTGGGTGGTATCGAATACAAGATAATAAAAAAGTGCAAGTCGATCTAAATCAGAAGATAAAGGCAGATCCGCAAGGAAAACTTGTGTTGTATAATGATACGATCGCCCAGAAATACAAAGGATATCTGATGACAACAAAGGCAGCAAAATATTCTGTCAGAATTTATGCTGGAGATCAGTTGATCTATCAATATAGTGATTCTAATTTTCATCGCAATGATCAAATGAAATCCAAATTAAGCTGCGATGCGAGAATCCCAGAACAGGGAAAAAAAGGAACCGTTATCAAGATCATATATCAGAACGGAAGCAACGGAATCTATGAGCTTGATGATATTTTAGTTGGACGTGGGGATGTAGTTATGGGATTTCATGTCCAACAGGAAATAGTCGGTATAGTGATGATCGCGATCATGTTTTTCTTAAGTTTTGTAGCTTTGATCACTGGAATTTATCTGAAGCATTTTAAATTAAACAGTGCCAGATTCTTAAACATAGCAGCATTTCTGGCACTAAGTGGAATCTGGTTTTTGTCAGATTCAGCATTAGCACAGGAGTATACATCATTTCCGGCACTGACAGGAATGCTCTCTTTTTATGCATTTATGCTGATGTCAGTACCGATGGTTCATTTTGTAAAGAATACACTGGATTTTGAAAAATATAAAGTGCTAGATATGATCAATCTGCTGTTTTATGCGAACGCATTGATTCAGGGGATTTTAAACAAATGTCTGAAAATCCATATGATTCAGATGCTGTTCGTAACACATGTGCTTTTGTTCGTTTCTGTAATAACCATTGTTACTTTGATGATAAAAGAATACCGAAGAACAAAAGATAGCGAACTTAAGATCATTATGACTGCCTTTGGGATCATGGCTGTTGCAGGGGTATTATCCTTATGCATGTACTGGAAACTTGAGATTCCTTTTTATGGAACTATTTTTGAAGTGGGTGTTTTGATCTTTGAACTGTTGTTATTAACTAGTATTTTCGTAAATCTTGTTGAACAGGCGAAAACAAGATCTGAGCTTGAAGTTTATGAAAGACTGCTAAAAGAAGATCGTATGACAGGTATCAACAATAGGACTGCATTTGAGGAACAGCTTCAAGACATTGAGAATCACGTGCAAGATTATGATAATGCGGCATTGATCTTTATGGATGTGGATGGATTAAAACATACGAACGATCTTTATGGACATAATGCAGGGGATGAATTGATCATTTCTGCGGCACAGTGTATAAAAAATGTATTTGCAGCATATGGAAAATGTTACAGGATCGGCGGGGATGAATTCTGCGTGCTTATTTTTGATTCAATAGAGAATACGGATGAATTATTGAAACAAATGGATCAGGAACTCATAAAGTATAATAGAAATAATCGATATTATCTTTCAATTGCAAGAGGGGTAAGTTTCTTAAAAGATACAGAAGGAAAACAAAAGAAGATCAGTGATTGGAAATATGAGGCCGATCAGGATATGTATGGTAACAAAAAGAGGAGAAATATAAATGACAGATTATAATATAGATTTTTTGATTGCAGGACTTGTATTTTTAATATTTCTGTTAGTTCATTTTCAGCGTTATAAAAAACTGAATAATATCAGTGGAAGAACATTCTGGTTCTTAATTATTGCAGGAATATTTGACATCATATTTGATCTGTTAAGTTCTATACTATTGGTAAAAAGCAATCCTGCTTATAATTCATGGATGATCTTTTTTTCCACAATGCTTTATATCCTGCAGATGATCGTTGTATATATTTTCTTTAATTACACACAGGCATTAAGACATTGTAATGAAGATATAAGAGCAAGAAACGTAAAGATCATGGCAGTACCGATACTGTGTATGGAACTAGCTATTGTGACCAATGTTTTTCATAAACAGTTTTTCTATTGTAATGCACAGGGGCAGTATGTTCATGGAAAAGCATATTTGGTAACATATATTTTTACATTGATCTGTATAGCTGTTGTCATTGTAAATTGCTTTATCAATCAGGAAGAATATCAGAAGAATGAGCTTCGGGCGATCAAGGAATTCCTTGGAGTTGCATTGGTCTGTGTCACGGTACAGATGAAATTTCAATCTGTGTTAATGACAGGATTTGGATTGTCTCTAGGGATTACGATCTTATTTTGGGCACTTTATAATCCACAGTTATATATAGACAGTCTGACCGGATCGTATTCTAAAGGCTATTTCAGGCGATGGTTTCCAGAGCAGATCAAGAGAAAGAGGGAACTTCATCTGCTTATGATCGATCTGTGGAAACTAAAACAAGTTAATAAGTTATATGGAGTTACAATAGGTGATGAATTACTGATCCAGATCGCAGAATACCTTCACAAGATCAATGAAACAAATCATGTTTTCAGGATTCATGGAAATCGTTTTTTTGTGTTCACATCGTCCTTGATGAATTATGAAATGAATAAAGATGCGATCATGCAGCTATTCGAACGTCCTTTTAAAGTAAAAGGGGAACGGATTACTTTTTCCGCTGCGATATGTGGTATCATCAACGTTCAAGAAATGAAAGAGATAGACTTATTGATCGATTATCTAGAATATCTGGTACAGTTAAAACCGAAATCAGACAGAACGATACTGATCCAGAATGATCAACATACAAAAGAAGGATTTCTTTATGAACAGGAAGTTAAAAAATATATGGCGACAGCGATCGAAAGGGATCTTTTTGAAGTATATTATCAGCCACTGTATGATCTAAAAGAAAAAAGATACCGTACAATGGAAGCATTAAGCCGATTGAGACATCCATCACTTGGAATGATCTCACCAGAAGTTTTTATTGGAATTGCAGAGAAACATGGACAGATCACAAAGCTTGGGTATCTTCAATTCCGAAAGGTATGTAAGTTCATAAAAGAGCATCCACAGATTATGGAAAAGATTGGAAGTATAAAGTATAATCTGTCTCCATTGGAATTATTAAAACCAGGATATAGCAAAAAACTGCTCCGTACGATTGAAGAGTTTGACATACCATTTTCGTATTTTCAATTTGAGATCACAGAAACTGTTGCGACAGAGTATAGTGAAGCATTATATCAGACGATCGCAGATTTCAGAAAATCAGGAATTCAAATCTGTCTGGACGATTTTGGATCAGGGTATGCGAATCTAAATACGGTATTAAAACTGCCATTTTCAACGATCAAACTGGATCGCTCTTTGCTAAATGGAATCTGCTATGATGACCAGGTTGCACTATTATACAAAAATATTGTTGCAGTCATGCAGAATCTGGGACATAAAGTCGTAGCAGAAGGAGTGGAAACTCAGAAAGAGATCGACCTGTTAAAACAATGGGGTGTTGATCTTGTACAAGGATATTATTATACGAAACCATTAGATACAGAGCAGATCATTCATAAATTAGAAGAAGATGTTTGTTAGGACAGCATCATTTTTATAAAACACTATTTCTGTCAACGAATACAAAACTTATCAACCAATACCGTTTAACATACATATCTGTAGTGGTTTGAATAACGTAAATTATTTGAATATTATAAAAAGAGATCATGTGTCAGCAACCGTACGGACACGTCTGCACTTAGCGAGTGGATGGTCGGTAGACCATTCAGGAGCTTAGTACAGTTACGTGGGAGTCCGAACGCAAGTGGGTTGCAGACACATGATCTCTTTTTATAATATTCCACCAATAATTTAAGCTATTCAATCACAAATTAATCAGATTCTACTTCGCATGTAAATCCAGCATCCGTGATTGTTTTGATCGTATCTTGAATTCCCTGTCCATCTGCAGTCAGATATCCTGAAGCAAAGATAGAATTCACAACGGTCAATAATTCCTTTTCCCTTCCTTTAAAATAAATTTCACGGCCAGCAGCACAGCGGATATCAGATGTTGGAACCATTAATCTTGCCAGACATAATACTTTCAGGCAGTATTCTGGTGTCAAATTTGAAGTATCACGATCCTGCAGAGGTGTTCCTTTGATCGGAATTAAGAAGTTGATCGGAAGTGCTTCTGGATTGATTTCTTTCAGATCTAATAACATATCAACAACATCTTCCTTACTCTCACCCATACCAATGATACCACCGCTGCAGATTTCAAATCCAAGATCCTGTAACATATGAATGTTGTTTACTCGCTGTTCGTATGTATGTGTTGTACAGATATTTGGATAATTGGAACGGCTTGTATTTAAGTTATGATTGATACGGTCTAACCCAGCTTCTTTTAACATTAAGGCCTGTTTCTTTGTTAAAAATCCGATAGAACAGCATAAATGTGTACCATCTTCTTTCATCTTACGAATCTTAGAAGCCAGTTCTTCAATTTCTTCATCACTGAATTTCATACCGCTTAATCCAATACAATGACGGGAAAGTTTATGATCATGGACAAATGTGTTATCTCCATATAATTTTTCATCATCGACCCATTTATATTTTTCAATATCCGCATGGGAACGGCAGGATTGTGCGCAGTAAGCACAGTTCTGTGAGCAGTTTCCGCTTCTGGCATTTGTTAAAAGATGAATGCTTACATGATTCCCTTTATATTTTTTACGAAGTGCTCCGGCACGTTCGATCAGTTCATTTAATTGTTCATCAGGTGTATTTAAGATGGCGATCGCTTCTTCACGAGTTAAATTTTGTTCTGAATTCATATGATATATACCTTCCTTTGTTTAAATTCAAAATATCTTATTAACTTGAACTTTAGCATGAACAAAATCGAATGTCAACATAATGAGATACTATAGTTAACAATGATGGAAAGACTATTGGTAAAATTGTACAAAAATTAACAATCAAAATAGAGCATAATGCCGAATTGTTAAAATTGCATTGACAGAAAGACAAAACAGGTCTATAGTAAGAATCAAGAAATGGATACATTATCATATATTAAAGATAAGATAAAGAAAGTCCATCAAGAAGGAGGTTTTTATGAGTCCATCAACTATTACATTATTATTTCTGTTATTTGCAGTGGTGATGTTCGTGTTCGAGAAAATTCCGCTAGGTCTTACATCAATGATCGTGTGCTGCGGTCTGGTCGTTACTGGAGTTTTGGACATTCAGGAAGCATTTGCAGGATTCATCGACAGTAACGTTATTTTATTTGTAGCAATGTTTATTGTCGGTGGCGCATTGTTTGAAACTGGAATGGCGAACAAAATCGGAGGCGTCGTTACGAAATTTGCAAAGTCGGAACGAATTCTCATTGTTACGATCATGGTAATCGTAGGATTTATGAGCGGTGTATTATCAAACACAGGAACAGCAGCAGTTTTAATTCCAGTAGTTATCGGAATTGCAGCAAAGTCAGGTTATAAGAGATCCCGTTTATTAATGCCACTGGTATTTGCAGCGGCTATGGGTGGTAATCTTTCCCTGATCGGAGCACCAGGAAACTTGATTGCACAGAGTGCCTTAAAGAATATCAATTTATCCTTCGGATTTTTTGAATATGCGATCGTAGGACTTCCTATTTTAATCGCAGGTATTATCTTTTATGCAACAATCGGCTTTAAGATACTTCCAAATAAGGAAGCACCAGCCGATGATGATAGTGTATTTGATCAACAGCAGGATTTCAGCAATGTTCCAAAATGGAAACAGATTTTATCCTTAGTGATCTTAGTTCTTACATTATTAGGAATGATCTTTGAAGAACAGACTGGAATCAAGTTGTGTATCGCTGGATGCCTTGGGGCATTAGCATTAATCGTGACAGGAGTTATCTCAGAGAAAGAAGCATTAAAAGCAATTGACCTTAAGACAATCTTCTTATTCGGAGGAACACTGTCTTTGGCGGCGGCACTTGAGAAAACAGGAGCCGGAGAATTAATCGCCGATAAAGTAATCGGAGCACTTGGAAGCCATCCATCTCCATATATTCTAACTTTTGTCGTATTTATTCTATGTTGTATTATGACAAACTTCATGTCTAACACAGCAACGACAGCATTAATGGTTCCTATTTGCCTGTCAATCGCCCAGGGAATGGGAGCAGATCCAAGAGCTGTATTGATGGCATGCGTCATTGGTGGTTCATGTGCCTATGCAACACCGATTGGAATGCCAGCAAACACAATGGTCGTTGGAGCCGGAGGATATACCTTTATGGACTATGCAAAATCCGGTTTTCCATTGATCATTATCGCAACTGTGATCAGCATGATCATATTACCTATAGCATTTCCGTTTTATCCTTAAACAGAAATGTTTCAATAAATATTTAATAATGAGTTTTTAGGAGGAAAATGATGAGTAAAAAAGAACAGGTAGAACAGCTTACCAATTATATGGCAAACTTTGTAGACCATATTGGAAAAGTATTACCAGACGACATTATCGAGAAACTAGATGAGTTAGCTGAGAAAGAAGACAGCCCATTATCTAAGACAATTTATAAAACAATGAAAGATAACCAGAAGCTTGCGAAAGAATTAAACAGACCAAGCTGTCAGGACACAGGAGTTCTTCAGTTCTGGGTAAAATGTGGAACAAACTTCCCATTGATCGGAGAACTGGAACCATTATTAAAAGAAGCAGTAGTAAAAGCCACATTCCAGGCACCACTTCGTCACAACAGTGTTGAAACATTTGATGAATACAACACAGGAAAGAACGTTGGTAAAGGAACACCTACAGTATTCTGGGATATCGTACCAGATAGTGATGAATGTGAAATCTATGCATACATGGCAGGTGGAGGATGTACTCTTCCAGGAAAAGCTATGGTATTAATGCCTGGTGCAGGATATGAAGGAGTTACAAAATTCGTTATGGATGTTATGACATCTTACGGATTAAATGCCTGTCCTCCATTATTAGTAGGTGTTGGAGTTGCAACATCTGTGGAAACAGCAGCCCTTCTGTCCAAGAAAGCATTAATGCGTCCATTAGGAAGCCACAACGATAACGAAAGAGCAGCCTACATGGAAGAACTGTTAGAAAAAGGAATCAATGACATTGGACTTGGACCTCAGGGAATGGGTGGTAAATACTCAGTTATGGGTGTACATATTGAAAACACTGCAAGACATCCATCCGCAATCGGAGTCGCAGTAAATGTTGGATGCTGGTCACACAGACGTGGACACATCATTTTTGATAAAGATTTGAACTATAAAATTACAACACATACGGGGGTAACTTTATAATGGTAGAAGTAAAAGATGGAAAGAAAATTTTAACAACACCTGTATCAGCAGAAGATTTAGCTGATATTCATATTGGAGATATCATTTATTTAAATGGAGATATGACAACATGCCGTGACGTTGCACATCGTCGTCTGGTAGAAGAAGGAAGAGAACTTCCAGTTGATGTCAAAGATGCAGCAATCTTCCATGCCGGACCAATCATCCGTCCATTAGAAGATGACAAATTCGAGATGGTTTCTGTAGGGCCTACAACAAGTATGCGTATGGAAAAATTCGAGAAAGAATTCGTAGAGCAGAGCGGTGTAAAGGTTATCATCGGAAAAGGTGGAATGGGACCAAACACAGAATATGCATGTAAAAACTATAAAGCGATCCACTGTGTATTCCCAGCTGGAAATGCAGTAGTAGCAGCAACAGAAGTCGAAGAGATCGTTGAAGCTCAGTGGCGTGACCTTGGAATGCCTGAAACATTATGGCATTGCCACGTAAAAGAATTCGGACCACTGATCGTATCTATTGATACAGAAGGACGTAATCTGTTTGAAGAGAATAAAGTCATCTTCAATCAGAGAAAAGACAAAGCTATTGAAGAAATCTGCAAACACGTAGGTTTCATTAAATAGAAAGCTTATTAGCATAGCAATTTTCCTAAACTCACAAAAAGGAGAAGAGATTCCTCGCTAAAATTGGCGGGGAATTTTTTCTCCTGATAAATTTTCGGTTTTCAATATAGAAATAATACCTTTACGAATTCACAAAAAATGGATACAATATTAATTGTAATAGGATTAAAGGAGAATGACAAAGTTGAAGATGGAGAAAATAGGGATCCAGAAGAAACAGGGGAGTGTCGTTGAGATTTTGAAGCATGAGATTCTGCTTGGGAATATTCCAAGTGGAACAGAGATGACACAAAATGAACTGGCGACAAGTCTTGGAGTATCAAGAATGCCGGTCAGAGAAGCCTTGATCCTTCTGGAATATCAGGGATTAGTTGACAGACTGCCGAATAATCATGTCAGAGTTTCTCAGTTATCAGAAGAGTATTTTCAAAAGATTTTTGAGATGTTTTTGCAGATGGAACAGGATGCATTTTTATATGTGATCAAAGAGAAAGATGAATTACCAGAAGATGAGATGAATTTTCATCGTTTCTTATATGAAAATTATCCATATAGTTTTCAGAAGAAATCTATGGAAACAGTTGTTGAGATTTATCTTTCATTTGTGCTAAACAGCTATTCTTATAACAAAGAAAACTGGACAGAGTTATCAAAAGCAATCAAGGATTTCCAGTCAGAGAAAGATCAAAACAAATTACATACTGCATGGGAACAATATTATAAGGAAATCCTTAAAACGATTATGAAAGAGAGAGTGTGAGTATGTTAGGTTTAAAACCAATCAAATTACTGCCGGCAAGGGAGCGTGTAGCATCGGCAATCCGAGAAGCGATCATTCAGAAGAAGATCAAAGAAGGAGAGATATTGACGCTTGATACAACGGCACAGGAATTAGGAGTATCAGTTACTCCAGTCAGAGAAGCATTTCAGATTCTCGCAAGGGATGGTCTGATCGAATTAAAGCAGAACAAAGGAGCAATTGTTTTGGGATTTAATGAGACAACGATCAGAGAACATTATCAGATCAGAGCGGCAATGGAGAGTGAAGCATGTGAGCTTTGCTGTGAAAATAAAGCCGATCTATCCGCGATTAAAAACTGTGTAGATGCAGCAACAGAAGCGTTAGAGCACGATGATTACAGTAGTTTTATAAATTACAATCAATCTTTCCATTATGAAATCTGGCGTGCAGCTGGAAATGAAAAGATGGAGCATATGCTAGCTGAACTATGGAATGGATTATCTCTAGGAGTCCAGTCAACGGTAGAAAAATACGCCAAACGTTCCAATGAAGAACACAGAGCAATCTACGAAGCAATGGAGAAGAGAGATGCAGAAGCTTCCAGAAAGGAAATGAGATATCATATTTATCGAAGTATGGAAGACATGTTGACTAGATATGAATAAACTATTGGTAAAATTGTATAAAAATTTTCTCAAAAATAAGGCAGAATGACGAATTATGAAAAGAATATTGACTTTGAACGGATTCTGTCTTATATTAAACATAAGAAATGGATACATTATCATATATAAAAGATAAAAATCAGGAGGATGAACGATGGCAAAAGGGAACATGAGTGCCAGAGAACGAATTGAATACTTACTGGACGATAACAGCTTTGTTGAAATCGGAAAGTATGTAACAGCAAGAAATACAGATTACAATCTAAACTCTGAGAAAGCAGAAGGAGACGGCGTGATCACAGGATATGGTGTGATGGACGGACGTATGGTTTATGTATACAGTCAGGACGCCAGTGTTCTTGGAGGATCTGTAGGAGAGATGCATGCGAAGAAGATCGTAGCACTCTATGATCTGGCAATGAAGACAGGAGCACCAGTCATTGGAATGATCGACTGTGCAGGAATCAGATTACAAGAAGCATCCGATGCGTTAGAAGCATTCGGAAATATTTTCGCAAAACAGGGACAGGCATCTGGAAAGATCGTACAGATCAGTGCAGTCTTTGGAATGTGCGGAGGAGGATGCGCAGTGATGTCAGCGATGTCTGATTTCACATTTATGGAAAGAAAAGAAGGATCTTTATTTATTAATAGTCCAAATACATTAGATAACGAGAAATTAAATCCGGCAGAAATTGAAAAAGATGAAATTGAGAATATTGATTTTGTATGTGATTCTGAAGAAGAATTATTAACAGATTTAAGAGAATTAGTAAGCATTCTTCCATCTGATTATGAATCAAAGAACTTTTTATCAGAATGTTCTGATGATCTGAATCGAGTGATTCCAGAATTAAATGATTCAGCATATGATGCACAGTATTTATTAAAAGCAATCTCAGATGATAACTTATTTGTACAGATCAAGAAAGAAACAGCAAAAAGCATGGTGATCGGATTCATCAAATTAAATGGTGAGACGATCGGTGTTGTAGCGAACCAGCCAGTTAACGGAGAAAGCGTACTTGAGACAAAGGCAGTGGATCAGGCAACAAGATTTATTAAGTTTTGTGATGCATTTTCCATTCCAATCTTAACAGTGACAGATGTGAAAGGAATGAAGACAAGCCGCGAAGAAGAAAGAAAGATGGCAAGAATCCTTGCAATCTTCACAAAAGAGATGATCAGCAGCACAGTACCAAAAGTAAACTTAATCGTAGGAAAAGCATTTGGTACAGCAGGAGTGATCATGAACTCCAAATCCATCGGAGCTGATTTTGTACTGGCATGGCCACAGGCAAGTATCGGTATGATGGACCCAGAACAGGCAGTCCGCATCATGTATGCAAAAGAAATTGAGAACAATGAGGACCAGATCGCACTGATCAATGAAAAGACAGCGGAATATGCACAGATGCAAAACAGTGCACAAAGCGCAGCAAAACGTGGAGCGATCGATGATATCATCATTCCAGATGCGACAAGAAAACGTTTGATCATGGCATATGAGATGTTATACGGAAAGAAACAAAGAAACGAAGATAAGAAACATACAACAATTTAGTGAGGTGAAAGGTTATGGCAAACATTGCAATCGCATTCGCGAATACCTTGATGGGAATGGGAACCGTATTTGTAATGCTGATCTTTATCTCATTACTGATCTCACTTTTTGGATATATTCCAAAATTAGAGGAGAAAATCAAAAATATCGGGAAAAAACCAGAACCTGTAAAGACAGAAGAACCAGCCGCAGTTGTAGAGGAAACACAGACACAGGCAGTCGATCTACAGGAAGATGAACAGTTAGTTGCAGTGATCACAGCAGCGATCATGGCATCCTATGGAAGTAATGCAGTGAGTGCAGACAAGTTAGTAGTAAGATCCATCCACAGAGTTGATGGAAGAAGAGCGTAATATTTGGGAGGTAATCATGAAGAATTATAGAATCACAGTGAACGGAGTAGCTTATGATGTAGCAGTTGAAGAGATGGGTGAAGGAGCAGTAACTTCTGCACCAGCACCAGCCGCTGCACCAAAACCAGCAGCACCTAAGGCAGCACCAGCTGCAGCAGGAGCCGGAGCAGTTAAGATTAATTCTCCAATGCCAGGAAACATTTTATCCGTGAAAGCATCTGCAGGACAGGCAGTGAAAAAAGGTGATGTATTAATGATCTTAGAAGCAATGAAAATGGAAAATGAGATCTGTGCACCACAGGATGGAACAATCGCAAGTGTTCAGGTAGCAGCAGGAGACAGTGTTGAAAGTGGAGACGTATTAGTGACGATGGACTAGCCATTGCCTGAAATGGAGGAATTTCTATGAGTTATGTTATCAATACCATGACCAACTTGGCAAACCAGACAGGATTTGCATTTTTAAAACCTGGAAATTTCATAATGGTAGTTGTTGCACTGATCTTTTTATACTTAGCGATCGTCAAACAATATGAACCATTATTATTGGTACCAATTTCTTTTGGTATGCTGTTGGTTAACTTGTATCCACCAATTATGCAGGAAGGTGGACTGTTACATTATTTTTATCTGTTAGATGAGTGGAGTATCTTACCATCCCTGATCTTCCTTGGGGTTGGAGCTTTAACAGACTTTGGACCGCTGATCGCCAATCCAAAGAGTTTTCTTCTTGGAGCAGCAGCTCAGTTTGGTATCTATGCAGCTTATTTTCTGGCAATCTTCTTACAGTTTCCAGATAAAGCAGCAGCAGCGATCTCCATCATCGGAGGAGCCGATGGACCAACTTCTATTTTCCTTGCAGGAAAACTTGGCCAGACAGCTTATATGGGACCAATCGCGGTGGCGGCATATTCTTATATGTCCTTAGTCCCAATCATTCAGCCACCGATCATGAAATTGCTGACAACTGAAGAAGAACGTAAGATTAAGATGGAACAGCTTCGCCCGGTATCAAAGACAGAGAAGATTTTATTCCCTATTATTGTCACCATCGTTGTCTGTCTCGTATTACCTACAACAGCTCCTTTGGTAGGAATGCTGATGCTCGGAAATCTGTTCCGTGAAAGTGGCGTTGTAAAACAGTTATCAGATACAGCTTCCAATGCACTGATGTATATCGTTGTCATTATCCTAGGCACCTCAGTAGGAGCCACCACCAGTGCGGAAGCCTTCTTAAATGTGAGTACGATCAAGATTGTAGTTTTAGGTTTAGTTGCATTCGCTGTAGGAACAGCCAGTGGGGTATTATTTGGAAAATTAATGTGTAAACTGACACATGGAAAAGTAAATCCACTGATCGGTGCAGCCGGAGTATCTGCCGTACCAATGGCAGCCAGAGTTGCACAGAAAGTCGGAGCAGAAGAAGATTCATCAAATTTCCTTCTGATGCATGCGATGGGACCAAACGTAGCAGGAGTTATCGGAACTGCAGTTGCAGCCGGAATCTTTATGGCAATCTTCGGAGTTTAAGGAAAGGAAAGTTACTATGTCAGAGAAAAAACCAATCAAAATTGTTGAAACCGTGCTTCGTGACGGACATCAGTCATTGATCGCGACAAGAATGACAACAGAACAGATGTTGCCAATTATAGAGAAAATGGATCAGGTAGGTTATCATGCCGTAGAATGCTGGGGAGGAGCTACATTTGACGCATCCTTGAGATTCTTAAAAGAAGATCCATGGGAAAGATTAAGAAAATTAAGAGACGGGTTTAAAAACACAAAATTACAGATGTTATTCCGTGGGCAGAATATCTTAGGATACCGCCCATATGCAGACGACGTTGTAGAATATTTTGTACAGAAATCCATTGCAAATGGAATCGACATCATCCGTATTTTTGATTGTTTAAATGATCTTAGAAATTTAGAGACAGCTGTCAAAGCTGCAAATTACGAAAAGGGACATGCACAGGTAGCATTAGCATACACATTAGGTGATGCATATACCCTTGATTACTGGAAAGATACGGCAAAACGTATTGAAGATATGGGAGCCGATTCTTTATGTATCAAAGATATGGCCGGATTACTGGTTCCACAGGAAGCCACAAAGTTAGTAGAAGCATTGAAAGAAGCCACAAGTCTTCCGATCGATCTACACACACACTATACAAGCGGCGTAGCTTCTATGACTTACATGAAAGCAGTGGAAGCAGGAGTCGATATGATCGACACAGCAATTTCACCATTTGCCCTTGGAACATCCCAGCCAGCAACAGAAGTTATGGTTGAGACATTCAAAGGAAGCGAATACGACACAGGACTTGATATGGAACTGTTAGGAGAGATTGCCGATTACTTCCGTCCAATCCGAGAAGATGCCATCGATACAGGATTATTAAATCCACGTGCATTAGGAGTTAACATTAAAACTTTAATGTATCAGGTACCTGGTGGTATGTTATCCAATCTGTTATCTCAGCTAGAGGAACAGAAAGCTTCAGACAAATATTATGAAGTACTGGCAGAAGTTCCAAGAGTCAGAAAAGACTTTGGAGAACCGCCACTTGTAACACCTTCCAGCCAGATTGTTGGAACTCAGGCTGTATTAAATGTTCTGGCTGGTGAACGTTACAAGATGATCACAAAAGAGTCCAAAGACCTCTTAGCAGGTAAATATGGACAGACAGTCAAACCGGTCAACAAAGAGATTCAGAAGAAAGCGATCGGAGATGAAAAACCAATCACAGGTCGACTTGCAGATACTTTAGAGCCGGAACTTGAGAAACTAGAAAAAGAAATGGCGCAGTGGAAAGAGCAGGATGAAGATGTATTATCTTACGCACTGTTCCCACAGGTAGCAACAGATTTCTTTAAATACAGAGCAGCACAGAAAAATAAGATTGATCTATCCAAAGCTGACGTTGAAAATGGAGCATATCCGGTATAGATCAAAAAGATTGATAACAGGGACAGATCCTGATGTCAGATAATATGCCTGTTACCAAGCAGGAAACTCATTTCCCAACTTGATTAATTCCATATATCAAAGAGACAGTACTCGTTTTGTTTATGTTTTGAGAGTACTGTCTTTTTGTGTCCAAAAGTTCACAAAAATAAATATTGACAAAAAATATCAATCTCTGTATAATACTAAAAAGTTAGGAAGCTAACCATTTTTAGAGAGAAAGGGATGAGTAAATGCATGATATAAATGATAAGATCAATAACATACATATGGGAAAGCTGATTCATATGTTATCGCATGAGATGAAGAGGAACCAGCCAATTGATAAAGTGATCAAGGCTGATCTTACCATCATGCAGAAACATATTTTAAAGTTTATTTTATTAGAAACAATGCATAAAGATCTTTATCAAAAAGACATTGAGGAAGAATTTCAGATCCGCAAATCAACTGTGACAGGATATGTACAGTTGATGGAGAAGAATGGATATCTGACAAGAGAAAGTGTCAAAGGAGATGCTAGAAAGAAGCGGCTGGTACCAACAGAGAAAGCCGAAGGATTAAGACAGGCAATCTTGGAAGATATTAAGCTTAGTGAAAAAAGGATGGAAAAAGGCATTCCTAAGGAAGATGTCATAACATGCAAACATGTTTTATATCAGGTATTACAAAATCTTATAGAAAAACACAAGGAGGAAGGAAAGAAAGATGAATAAGACCCTATTAAAATCAGTCCGAGAATACAAAAAACAATCCATACTTGCTCCAATTCTGGTAATTCTTGAGGTACTGATGGAAGTTTTGATTCCGATGGAGATGGCAAATATCATTGATATCGGAATGACAAGCGGAGATTTACATTATATTATCCAGCGAGGAGTGATCCTGGTTGTTATGGCAATGTTATCCCTGTTTTTCGGAATTTCAGCTGGAAATATGGCAGCCGTTGCAGGGGCTGGATATGCCAAGAACTTAAGACACGATATTTTTTACAAAGTGCAGGAATTCTCATTTAAGAATATCGACCACTTTGCAACATCAGGACTTGTTACACGTATGACAACGGATATCACAAATATTCAGATGGCATATATGATGAGTATTCGTTTGCTTGCGAGAGCACCGATCATGGTAATCCTATCATGGGTGATGACATTAAAATACAGTGTGACCGTAGCGTTACTATTCTTGATCGTGATTCCATTATTAGGTGGAACACTGATCTTTATTGCGAAAAAAGCACATCCGCATTTTATCAAAGTATTTGATGAATATGATATCTTAAATAACTCTGTACAGGAAAATGTAAATGCCTCCCGTGTGGTAAAAGCATTTGTACGTGAAGATTATGAAATTGATAAATTCCACGGAATTTCCAAGTATGTATATACACTGTTTACAAAAGCAGAAAAGATTGTTGCATGGAACTCACCAGTGATGCAGTTTACGATGTATATTGTTGTATTGATTCTCGTAGCGATCGGTGGAACAGGGATCATCCATGGAACGATGGGAACTGGAGAATTAACAAGTATTATCGTATACGCATTACAGATCATTGGTTCTCTGATGATGGTAACTTTCGTATTCGTAATGATCATGATCGCAGAAGCATCCACAGATCGTATCACAGAAGTTTTAGAAGAAGTACCAGAAATGCAGGATAAAGCAGACGCAGTAACAGAAGTGAAAGACGGAGAGATCATTTTTGATCATGTCAACTTCAGTTATGCAGGAGAAGGCGGAAATCTTTCCTTAAAAGATGTTGATCTTCATATTAAATCTGGACAGACGATCGGAATCATTGGTGGAACAGGTAGTGCAAAATCTACTTTGGTTCAGCTGATCCCAAGACTTTATGATGTTACAGAAGGATGTGTGAAAGTCGGTGGAGTCGATGTCCGTGATTATAACTTAGAAGCATTAAGAGATCAGGTATCCATGGTACTCCAGAAGAATGTATTATTTACAGGAACAATTTACGATAATATCCGATGGGGAGATGAAAATGCATCCGATGAAGAAGTTCAGAGAATGTGTAAATTAGCACAGGCAGACGGATTTGTAAATGAATTTCCAGCTGGATACAATACACAGATCGTACAGGGTGGAAACAACGTTTCTGGTGGACAGAAACAGAGATTGTGTATTGCAAGAGCGTTATTAAAGAAACCTAAGATCTTAATCTTAGATGATTCCACAAGTGCAGTCGATACAAAAACAGATGCATTGATCCGTAAAGCATTCAGAGAAGAAATTCCGAATACAACAAAGATCATCATTGCACAGAGAGTATCTTCCATCGAAGATGCAGACCAGATCATCGTATTAGACGACGGAAAGATCATGGGTGTTGGAACATCCGAAGAATTATTAAAGACAAATGATATTTACCGAGAAGTCTATGAATCACAGGTGAAAGGAGGAGAAGACGATGAGTAAAAGACCAGAAAAGACGATCAACAAAAATACGGCGAAGACAGCAAAACGTCTTTTGAAATATGTAACAGATACTTATAAATTACAGTTTATTCTTGTATTTGTCTGTATTTTCATCAGTGCAGCAGCTTCTGTATCGGTATCTTTATCATTGAAATTTATGCTCGATGACTTCATCCTTCCTTTGGTTGGACAGAGTAATCCGGATTTTACAAACTTTTACCATGCAATGATCGTTCTTGGATGCATCTTTGCAGCAGGTGTCATTGCAACATTTATTTATACAAGGATGATGGTATTTATTGGACAGGGTGTTCTAAAACGTGTCAGAGACGATATGTTTGAACATATGCAGACATTACCGATTCGTTATTTCGACCAGAATACAAATGGTTCTATCATGAGTTTATACACAAATGATACGGACACGTTAAGACAGATGATCAGTCAGGCAATTCCGCAGGCATTGATGTCATTTTTCACGATCATTGTAACATTTATTTCTATGTTAGTATTAAGTCCGATTTTAACGATTCTTGCAGTTGTCGTTATAGGAATCATGATCACGGTCACAAAGGCAATCGGTGGAAACAGCGGAAAATACTTCATCCGTCAGCAAAAATCATTAGCCGATGTGACAGGATTTATTGAAGAGAGAATGAATGGACAGAGAGTTGTCAAAGTCTTTAATCACGAACGTAAATCAGAAGAAGAATTTGACAAGTTAAACGAATCTCTGTTTGAAAGTGCTGCAAATGCCAACAAATATGCAAATATCATGGGTCCGGTTGTAGGTAATATTGGAAACCTTCAGTTTGTATTAACAGCGGTATTAGGTGGTGTGTTAGCTATCGAAGGTATTGGAGGGATCACATTAGGTGTCATGGCATCATACCTTCAGTTTACAAAGAGTTTCACACAGCCATTTATGCAGGTCGCGCAGCAGTTTAACTCTATCGTAATGGCACTTGCAGGTGCAGAAAGGATCTTTGCCCTGATCGATGAAGAACCTGAGACAGATGAGGGATATGTAAGATTAGTAAATGCGAAGAAAGATGAAAATGGAAACATTATCGAATGTGAAGAAAGAACAGGAATGTGGGCATGGAAACATCCACACTCTGCCGATGGTTCTGTAACATATACAGAATTAACTGGAGATGTAAGATTTGAAGATGTAACGTTTGGTTACAACGAAGATAAAACCATCCTTCATGACATTAGTCTGTTCGCAAAACCAGGACAGAAACTAGCATTCGTAGGATCCACAGGAGCCGGAAAAACAACGATCACAAACCTGATCAACCGCTTCTACGACATTCAGGATGGAAAGATTCGCTACGATGGAATCAACATCAAGAAGATCAAAAAAGACGACTTAAGACGTTCCTTAGGAATCGTATTACAGGATACACACCTGTTTACAGGAACGATCAAAGACAATATCCGCTACGGAAATTTAGGGGCATCCGACGAACAGATCTACGAAGCAGCTCAATTAGCCCACGCAGACCAGTTCATCAAAATGCTTCCAGATGGTTACGACACCGTGATCAGCGGAGACGGAGAAGGATTATCTCAAGGACAGAGACAGTTACTATCCATCGCCAGAGCAGCCGTAGCCAACCCACCAGTACTGATCTTAGACGAAGCAACATCAAGTATTGATACAAGAACAGAAAGCATTGTACAGAGAGGAATGGATAACCTGATGAAAGGCAGAACTGTATTTGTGATCGCCCATCGACTATCTACGATCCGAAATAGTGATGCGATCATTGTACTTGAACATGGTAAGATCATTGAACGTGGAGATCATGAAGATCTTATTAAGAATAAAGGAACCTACTATCAATTATATACTGGTAAGTTGGAATTATCTTAAATTTGTGATTGGCCAACTGTAGATTTCGAGTATATGATAAAAAATAAATAAGCAACCGAAAGCGATGCGGTGGAATTTTGCTCATATTTTGAACAAATCGCTGATTCGCCCAATTTCCTACGAAAACTCGCTCTGGAGTTTTGTCTAAGACCAAAGTCTTTGAAGCTCAGACATTCGTCCAAT
>ERZ869983.37-NODE-37-length-42118-cov-9.385742_pt1 | contig 42118 bp, 37 predicted proteins | sample MGYA00521106_ERZ869983 | MGnify/ENA primary metagenome ERZ869983 (study PRJEB32232, sample SAMN07284972) | human gut metagenome | biome: human-associated habitat; material: feces | host: Homo sapiens | place: Tanzania | collected 2014-04-05 ...
CGGATTACTTCTACTGGGGCGCCTCCAGCTGTCAACAGACAGAAGCTCTGACTCCAAAAGGCTTCTTTCCAAAGTTTCTCTCTGATTTCCGGATATTCCTTTTTCAATAGTCTGCTACTGGCACTTTTATAAGCATTGATAATTTTAAGTCTTCTCTCTAATAATCTATGTTTTCGACTGACTCTATTATACCACGGAGCTTGTTATCGAACAAGTGTTCTTTTTTATTTTTGTGCAATTCATCTCCTACCTGCAGAGGAAGGAGAATTCTTGCTATATTATGTTAAAAAATTGTAAGTAGCCAGATGCTAAAGACGCAGTTGCTTTTTCCGACTGAAATAATTATAATGATACCCAATACAACCAAACAAGCCTGTCAACGATGCGGACCATGTTGGGGCTTTTGATTTTACAAAGGAGAACACCCATGAAACCAAGAACAGAAATCAGCATGCAGCTCTACAATCTGATGATGGAACGAGGTTATCCGGAGAATTTATGTGATCTTGTCACCAGAAATCTGAATACCGATTATACAGCAACAAGGATGATTGGATATTTATCTCATTATTCTGATTTGCCGGATGTAGAAGTTGTGGATGAAATGCTTGCTATTCTAAGTGATAGGAATGAGATTATCAAGAAAAAAGAATCTGAACAGGCACAGGCCAGGATCAGTGAGATTTACAGATTTGGATTAGATATTAAATGATAGTGGAATAGATAAGAGGGAGCAAATCTGCCCCCTCAATTATTTTGCTCTAATATATACGCCAATAAGCCATCGCATCCTTCATTTACGTCTCTGTAAGTTGCATCAAAATTCCCAGTATACCAGGGATCTGCAATATCAGCGCCTTTGCGTGATGTGTAATCTAAAAGTTTGGAAACTTTACCATCCGGATCACCTTTAAGCATGCGGTTAAGATATTTTATATTAATCGAATCCATACCTATAATATAATCAAAATTATCATAATCGGAAAACGAAATCTGTTTTGCACGATGTGGTACTAAAGGAATTCCAACTTCTTTTAGTTTATTTACAGTACCTCTATGCGGTGGATTCCCGATTTCTTCTGTACTTGTCGCAAAACTGTCTATTATAAACTGATCACTCAGCCCTTTTTCTTTTACCTTATAGGTAAATACGCTTTCACTTAAGGTTGATCTGCAAATATTCCCCCAACATACAAATGCTACTCTTATTTTCATGATGTACCTCACATTTCTTCTAATAAATATACTGGAAATATTTCTCCCTGTTTCTTACGCATCTAATGCATAGGAGAGAAGCTTTTTCAAATTGTGATGAAACTGACGTTTATATGCATGCAGTTTTTTCTTCTCGGAAGTGGAATAGTGTTTCTCCACATAGATATCATATCGTTTGAACAAACTTCGGAAATCTGTATCCTGTCTTTGTCCCCAACGGACCAGTACCCAGTTCATAGCATCTATATTCCAGTATTCGCTTGGAATTCCTGCCATTTTCAATGTGGTGATCTGGCGCATTGCCTGCATGGAAAGACGGCTGAGCTGGCGTTCACGGTGCATCTCATCCGGATCATTTTTCCCAAGTTTTTTCATTAATTTTTGAGAGAGTGTCTTTGTCCTGGAAGCTCGTTCCATCACACGAAGGCTTTGATCAATGATATCCTGGAGCTGCACTGCTGCATTCCAGTAAGTCACGAAAGGAACGGATTCTTTCTCGTCTTCCGGTGTGAGTTTAAATGTCTTAAAAACACGGTCTGTAACTCCAAAAATTTCCAGATTATAGGCTTTTCTTTTCGCCGGATTGGAAAGAACCCGGTAGGCTTCCAGAATCTCCTGCATAAAAGCAGTTGTATCTATATCTTTATGCATATTGGCATCTGGATGGTAGACCTTAGCCAATGCATTTTTCGCTGAAGTAATCTCTTCCAGAGTCGCATCTCTGGATACACCTAAAATATCGTAATAAGTGCGTGAGCTCATATTGACCTCCTAATATTAGATTCCATCTTTCTGAAATCACAGAAAATGGACAGTACTTCTAATATACGCCTGTAAAATTGAAAAGTCAATTCTCTCCAGACATATTTCCCCTTCATCGCTACTATACTGGTAAAAGAATAGTCCATGGGGGAATTGCAGATGAAGAAAGGTTTTACAGTGATTCTGCTGAGTGTTTTTCTGCTGTATAGGATTACATTTCCAACAACTGTAGTCCACGCGGAAGAAGTAGAAATAAGTGCACCGTCTGGTATTCTTATGGAAATGTCTACGGGAACGGTTTTATTTGAAAAAGATGCAGATACTGCGCGGCCGCCGGCAAGTGTTACAAAGATCATGACAATGTTGTTAATCTTTGATGCATTAGAAAATGGGACCATATCACTTGATGATGAAGTGTCAACTTCCGAGTATGCAGCTTCTATGGGAGGATCTCAAGTATTCCTGGAACCGGGAGAGATCCAGACGGTAGATACGCTGCTAAAATGCATTTCTGTCGCAAGCGCAAACGATGCATGTGTAACCATGAGTGAATGTATCTGCGGAAATGAACAAGAGTTTGTAAAACAAATGAATGAGCGGGCAAAAGGACTTGGAATGAAACATACAAACTTCGTAAACTGTAACGGATTAGATGCAGATGGTCATGAGATGAGTGCCAGAGACATTGCACTCATGTCGCGGGAACTGATGACCAAATATCCGCAGATAAAGGACTACTGTACGGTCTGGATGGAAAATATCACGCATACAACTGCCCGTGGTTCTTCAGAATTTGGCCTGACGAATACAAATAAGCTGATCCGGCAATACGAATATGCAACTGGTCTGAAAACCGGATCCACTGGAAAGGCAAAGTTCTGTGTATCGGCGACAGCAAGTAAGAATGGTGTAGATCTGATTGCAGTAATTATGGGCGCTGAGGATTCAAAAAGTCGTTTTAAGGATGCGGTAACATTATTGAATTATGGATTTGGAAAGTGTCAGATTTATAAAGCAAAAGAACAGAAACTGCCAACAGTTCTGGTGAAAAGTGGCAAAGAAGAACATCTGAAGATTCAATATGAGGAAGGATTTACTTATGTGGATACAGAAGGATCTGATTTATCGAAAGTCGAAGAAGTAACAGAAATTCCAGATGAAGTAAAAGCACCTGTGAAAAAAGGGGAAACAGTTGGTCGGATTTGTTATCGGATAAACGGGAAAGAAATTGGATCCATAAACCTGATTGCTGCAACACCTGTGGAAAAGGCAGATTTTGGAGATTATCTAAAAAAGATTTGGAAGAAATTATTATAACACTTGTCGGGAACATGGAAAATGTTTTATAATAAAGGGTACGAGTGTGGGTAGCCTGGAATGATTTTCGGTCTGTTTTATGAAATTCTACTACCCACAATGGATATAAAAATACAGGAGGCAGATTAAATTAATGATTACAGAACGTATTGATCATACATTATTAAGAGCAGATGCAACAGAGGAAGATATCCGGGGATTATGTGAGGAAGCAGTTACGTACGGATTTCATTCTGTTTGTGTGAATTCAAGTTGTGTTGCGCTTTGTGCCTCTCTTCTGAAAAATACAGGAATTAAAGTATGTACCGTGATTGGTTTCCCGTTAGGAGCAATGTCAACAACTGCGAAGATTGCAGAAGCAACAGCAGCAGTGAAAGATGGCGCAGAAGAGCTGGATATGGTTATCCATATCGGGGCATTGAAGAGTGGAAACTGGGATTATGTAAGAAGAGATATCGGTGCGGTTGTAGCTGCTGCCGGGGATGACGTAATTGTAAAGGTGATTCTTGAGACATGTCTGCTTACAGACGAAGAGATTCAGGAAGCTTGTCTTGTAAGCCGTGATGCAGGTGCCGATTATGTAAAAACTTCCACTGGTTTCTCAACCGGCGGAGCAACTGTAGAAGCAGTTTCTCTTATGAAGCGGACGGTTGGTTCTGACATGAAGGTAAAGGCTTCCGGAGGTATTCATACACTGGAAGATGCACGGAAGATGTTTTATGCAGGTGCAGACCGTATTGGATCAAGTTCCGGTGTGGCGATTGCAGAAGCTGAGATGTCTGAGATACATACGATATGAGCATCTTAGGTTTTTTCACTGTTCTTTTTCTGATTGTGTGCGCGGTTATATTAGCAGAAATGTATCGGGAGCAGCATTCTTTTTGTGTAACACATTACGAAGTACACTCACCAAAGATAACTTGCACAGCTGAAAAAGACTCAGTGAACAGAATTATTTTTTTAAGTGATATGCACAACCATGTTTATGGTGAACAGAACAATAAATTGTTCGAAGCTATAAAAGCAGAGCAGCCGGATCTGATTTTAATTGGTGGAGACATGCTGGTGGCAAAAAATGACGTGCGATATCAGGAGGCACTGGATTTTGTCAGTCGTCTGCCGCAGCTCTGCCCGGTTTATTATGCGAGTGGAAATCATGAACAGAGAATCAAGGAGAATCAAGAAAACTATTCCTTGTGTTATGAAGAGTATCGTAAAAAGTTACAGACGGAAGGTGTTCATTTTCTGGAAAATGAAAGCTGTGATATTCTGTTGGGAAATCAACCGATTCATATCAGCGGATTGGAACTTCCGCTGATTGTGAATAAGAAGTTTTGCAAGGCGGATGTCACCGCTGAAGATGTGGGCAGATGTCTGGGAGAAAAGCATAGTACGGAAAAGCAGCAGAAGGCAACAAAGGATTTTGCAGACAACAGTTATCACATCCTGCTTGCCCATAATCCATCCTATATGGAAGCTTATAAGGAGTGGGGTGCCGATCTGATTTTGTCTGGACATCTGCATGGAGGCTGTGTACGCTTGCCGGGAATTGGCGGCGTGATCACTCCACAGGCATTTCTTTTTCCAAAATATTCAGGAGAAATGACCGTGGTGGGAGAACAGACGATCATTGTCAGCAAAGGGCTTGGAACGCATACATTTAATGTGAGACTGTTTAATCCGGCAGAAGTGGTTGCAATCACCCTTTGCAGATAAAAGGAGATTATTATGGGAATACCGGTAAAACTGGAAGTATTTGAAGGACCGTTGGATCTGCTCCTTCATCTGATCGAGAAAAATAAAGTAGATATTTACGATATCCCCATTGTGGAGATTACGAATCAGTACATGGAATATATCCGTCAGATGCAGCGGGAAGATCTGAATGTGATGAGTGAATTTCTTGTTATGGCAGCAACACTGTTGGATATTAAATGCAAGATGCTTCTTCCAAAAGAAGTCAAAGAAGACGGAGAGGAAGAAGATCCAAGGCAGGAACTGGTTGAACAGCTGCTGCAATATAAAATGTATAAATACATGTCTTATGAGCTCAGAGACCGCCAGGTAGATGCGGATCTGATTTTATATAAGAATCCGACAATTCCAGATGAAGTTCTGGAATATGTGGAACCAGTTGATCTTGACCTTTTACTTGGGGATCTGACAATGGTACAGTTAAAGAAAGTTTTTCAGGAAGTCATGCGTCGTCAGACAGATAAAGTCGATCCGGTAAGAAGTAAATTTGGCAAGATTGAGAAAGAGGAAGTTTCACTCACAGATAAGTTCGTTTATGTGCGTGAATATTTACAGGAGCACCGCCGATTCAGTTTCCGTCAGCTTCTTCAGAAGCAGAAGAGTAAAATGCATGTTGTTGTTACATTTCTTGCGATTCTTGAAATGATGAAGCTGGGCGAAATTTATGTTGAACAAGAATCTACCTGTGGTGAGATCATGATCGAGAGAAAAGGAGACGTAGTGTAAATGGCAGGAGTAAAAACACTTCAGGCTGCAATTGAAGCTATTTTATTTACAATGGGAGAGTCTGTTGAACTCAGTAAAATTGCGAAAGCAATCGAACAGGATGAGCAGACAACCGAAGAATTACTTCAGGATCTAATGAAGAAATACGAATCAAAGAACAGAGGAATCCGCATCATTGAACTGGACAAGTCTTATCAGATGTGTACAAAGAAGGAAATGTATGACTATCTGATCCGTGTGGCAAAGCAGCCGAAGAAATATACTCTGACGGACGTTCTTCTTGAGACAATGTCAATCATTGCATACAAACAGCCGATCACCAAGATCGAGGTGGAGAAGATCCGTGGAGTAAAGTCTGATCACGCAGTAAATAAACTTGTGGAATATGGTCTGGTAGAAGAAGTCGGAAGACTTGATGCACCTGGAAGACCGATTCTTTTCGGCACGACGGAAGAATTCTTAAGAAGATTCAGTGTACCGTCGATTGATGATCTTCCGTCATTGAATCCGGAGCAGCTGGAACATTTCAAAGAAGAAGCAGAAGATGAGGCAAAGATCCGTATGGACATTTGATTTTTAAATTCTACAATTTGCATTGGAATCATAAAATTAAAAGAAGAATGGAGCTTCCAATATAGGCAGGAAATCAATTGATGACAGAATTTAAAAAAGGGTATTTCAGAATCTATTTATTCTTTGTCCGCATGCTGATTGTCAGCATTATCATTGGAATTTCTTTTCCGGTTCATGTTTTTGGAAGTACATCTGATCGTATAGGACAAAACCGGAACATAAATATCAGTTCTAACGAACGTCAGGTAGTTCCGGAGGAGCTAAAACAATTATACGCCCTGTCTGCTGTCTTAATGGATGCGGACAGCGGGCGTATTTTATTTTCCAAAAATGGACTGGAAGAACGGGCAATGGCAAGTACAACAAAGATTATGACCTGCATCCTTGCGTTAGAGAGCAACTTAATGGATTCGGAAAATCAGATTGTTACAGTAAGCGATCAGGCTGCTGCACAGCCAAAGGTGCGTCTTGGAATGGTTGCAGGAGAACAGTTTTATTTAAAAGATCTTCTTTATTCCTTAATGTTGGAGTCACATAATGACTCGGCGGTTGTAATTGCAGAAGCTGTTGCCGGAAGTGTCGAGAAATTTGCAGATCTGATGAACCAAACAGCGCGGACGATCGGCTGTTATTCTACTTATTTTATCACACCGAATGGATTAGATGCAGCAGATTCAAATGGAATCCATCACACTACCGCAGAAGATCTTGCAAGGATCATGCGTTATTGTATTATGAATTCTAAGAAACAGGAAGAATTTCTTACGATCACGCGTACCGAAACCTATCAGTTTCAAAATGTTGAAGGGAAACGGTCGTTCAGCTGTTATAATCATAATGCATTCTTAAATATGATGGACGGTGCTCTTTCCGGAAAAACAGGATTCACTTCAGATGCCGGATATTGTTATGTCGGCGCGCTACGTAGAGATGAACGGACATTTATTGTTGCACTTCTTGCCTGCGGATGGCCAAATAATAAAAGTTATAAATGGTCCGATATGAGAACTCTTATGACTTATGCTTTGGAGCATTATCAATATAAGACATTTGAAATCGAATTACCTGTCCGACAGATATTTGTAAATAATGGGATAGCAGCACATTCAAATACGATCGATTATCCCGGTAAAAACGGAATCAAGATTCCTCTTACAGCAAATCTGAAGCCCATTTCTTTCCTATTGAAAGAAGATGAAACAATTTCTGTTGACTATGAGATTCCTGATCAGTTAAATGCTCCTGTAAGGAAAGGAATGCAAGTCGGCAGGATCCGCTGCACGTTAAATGACAAATTGATCTGTGAATATCCCGTCTATACAACACAGACTGCAGAAAAGAGAACCTTCGAAAAGTGTCTGGAATATATTTTCCATCTGTTTTCTACACAAAATTCGTGCCAAAAAGCAGGAAATGTTAAAAAAGATCAAGTGAGGTGATTAAAATAGTCACTACAATCTAAGAGTTTCCTGTGCTAATATAAACGAGTGTTAAAAAACAACAACTAAATTGATTAAATATAAGAGAGGTACACATTATGGAAAACTGGAGGAAATACGAAAAGACTTACTTTATGCCACCTGAGCCATGTTATGACTGGGTAAAGAAAGATTCAATTGACAAAGCACCAATCTGGTGCAGTGTTGACTTGAGAGATGGTAATCAGGCACTGATCGAGCCAATGAGTCTGGATGAAAAGTTGGAATTCTTCCAGTTACTCGTGGATGTTGGATTCAAGATGATCGAAGTTGGATTCCCGGCTGCGTCTGAGACGGAATATCAGTTTTTAAGAACATTGATCGAGCAGAATATGATTCCGGATGACGTTACGATCCAGGTTCTGACACAGGCAAGAGAGCATATTATCAGAAAAACATTTGACGCTGTCAAAGGTGCTCCACATGCTATTATCCATGTATATAATTCAACATCTGTTGCACAGAGAGAACAGGTATTTAGGAAAGATAAAGAGCAGGTAAAGCAGATTGCAATTGACGGTGCAAAACTTTTGAAAGAGTTAGCAGAAGAAACAGATGGAAACTTTACATTCCAGTACAGTCCGGAAAGTTTTCAGGGAACAGAAGTTGACTATGCATTAGAAGTCTGCAACGCAGTCCTTGAGATCTGGCAGCCAACAGCTGACAACAAAGCAATCATCAACCTGCCTACAACAGTGGAAAATGCTATGCCTCATGTATTCGCAAGTCAGGTAGAGTATTTTAACAAGCATCTGCGCGACAGAGAGAATGTAATTCTTTCTCTGCATCCGCACAATGACAGAGGATCAGGAGTTTCAGATGCTGAACTTGGAATCCTTGCCGGTGCTGATAAAATTGAAGGAACATTGTTCGGAAACGGAGAGAGAACAGGTAACGTAGATATTATTACACTTGCAATGAATATGTTTTCTCAGGGTGTGAATCCGGAACTTGATTTCTCAAATATGAGTGACATTTGTGAAATCTATGAACGCGTAACAAGAATGAAAGTTTCTCCGCGCCAGCCATATGCAGGAGATCTTGTATTTACAGCATTCTCCGGTTCACATCAGGATGCAATCGCAAAAGGTATGACCTGGAGAGAGGAGCATGACTGTCAGACATGGACTGTTCCATATCTTCCGATTGATCCACAGGATGTTGGCAGAAGATACGATTCCGATGTAATTCGTATTAACAGCCAGTCAGGAAAGGGTGGCGTAAACTATATCCTGAAGCAGAGCTTTGGAATCAGCTTACCGGAAAAGATGAGAGAAGAAGTCGGATATCTTGTAAAAGATGTTTCCGACAAGGCTCACGAAGAACTTACACCAGACAATGTATATCATATCTTCGAAGACCATTACATCAATGCGAAACCAATTTTCAGTGTTGATGAATGCCACTTTAAACAAGAAGATGGAATTGTCGCAGAAGCAACGATTCACCACAATGGAAGTAACCGCAAGATCACAGGTGTTGGAAACGGACGTCTGGATGCTGTCAGCAATGCGATCAAGCATTATTTTGATATTGAGTTTGAGCTTGCATTTTACGAGGAGCATTCTTTGACAAAAGGATCTTCTTCCAGAGCTGTTGCTTATGTCGGTGTTATTTTCAACAAGAAGCGTTATTGGGGTGTCGGAGTTGATGCCGATATTATCAAAGCATCTATTGAAGCACTCGTTGTTGCAGTGAATAAATTGGATAGCGTACAGAGATCCCAGACATGCAAGGATGAAAGATTATTAGATATTACAAATTATATTTACGCAAATTATAAAGAAGTTACATTGGACGATCTTGCTGAGAAGTTCTTCCTTTCAAAACCATATTTGTCAAAATATATTAAAGAAAAATCAGGAATGACATTCGGGGATATTCTGAAAGAAATCCGTATGAAAAAGGCAAGAGCAATGCTTAAGAGCAGCAGTGCAACTGTAGAAAGTATTGCAGAATCTGTAGGATATCAGAATGTAGAGCATTTTAACAGAACATTTAAAAAACTGTATAATATTACACCAGTACAATATAGAAACAAACCTTGATTTCGATTTAAGTTTAACTAAATTTGAAAATGTAATCTTAAAACAAATCGCCTGACAGTTACCATAAGTGGTCGCTGTCAGGCGATTACTGTTATGCAGATTCATTATTCTGCCAATTCTTCCCACAATTCATACAATTCTTCTAATCTCGCTTCATTTGCAGCGCGTTCCGTTGAAAGTTTCTGGCATTCAATAGAGTTCGAATAAACTTCCTCTTTCGTCAGTTCCTCGTCAATCTCTATGTTGCGATCTTCAAGTTTTGCGATTTCTTCCTCTGTTTTCTTCAACTCATTTTTACGTTTACGTTCACGTGCCTGCTGTTCCTTCTGTTCCTGCCAGCTTAATTTTGAATCCGAAGCAGAAGAGGATGCAGCGGAATTATCTGAATTGGATACATTTTCTGTATTTACTTCATTTCCAGAAGCATAAGCAAGTGTCAATGCTTCTTTTTTCTCCAGATAATAATCATAGTTTCCGATGTAATTAACAAATGTCTGATTCACCAGTTCAAGAATCCGGGAGGCGGTCTGATTGATAAAATAACGGTCATGGGAGACATAAAGAATCGTTCCGCTGTAGTTATTCAATGCTTCTTCCAGAATTTCTTTGGAAGTAATATCCAGATGGTTGGTCGGCTCATCAAGGATTAGAAAATTTGCTTCCGAGAGCATAAGTTTGGCAAGCGATACACGGCCTTTTTCTCCTCCGCTTAAAGTATGAATCTCTTTAAACACTTCATCTCCGGTAAACTGGAATGCCGCGAGTGTATTTCTGATCTGTGTATTGGTAAGATTCGGATAGTCATCAGAAATCTCATCAAAAATCGTCTTATCATCATGAAGTACATGGTGTTCCTGGTCATAATAACCGATTGTCACTTTGGATCCAAGTGTGAATTCGCCCTGATCCGCTGCAATAACCTGATTAATGATCTTCAAAAGTGTTGTTTTTCCGGTTCCGTTATCACCAATCACAGCGACATGTTCGCCACGTTTGATTTCAAAACTGATATCATGGAAGAGAACCTGATTGTCAAATTGTTTTGAGAGATGCTCTACTGTGAGAACATCATTTCCGCTGATCTGTGACGGTTCCAGTGTGAAATGCATTTCTTTCGTACTGTCAACCGGTTTGTCCACTGGTGTGATCCTGTCAAGCATTTTCTCACGACTCTCTGCACGCTTAATTGATTTTTCACGATTGAAAGACTTTAATTTATCAATAACAGCCTGCTGATGTTTGATCTCACGCTGCTGATTCATGTATTCTTTCAGCTGTGCATCTCGGATCTGCTGTTTTTTCATTGCATAATCTTTATAATTTCCAAGGTACATGCGAACCTGTGCATTGTCAATCTCAACAACTTTTGTGACAACACGATTCAGGAAATAACGGTCATGGGAGACGATAAATACCGCTCCGGAATAATTGATCAGATATGTTTCCAGCCAGGCAATGGAATTCAGATCCAAATGGTTTGTCGGCTCATCAAGCAGGAGGATATCCGGGCTTGTAAGCAGTAATTTTCCGAGAGAAACACGGGTCTTCTGACCTCCTGAAAGTGTATCTGTCTGTTTATTAAAATCGTCTTCCGTAAACCCAAGTCCTTTTAATACGCCTGTAATCTCACTTTCGCAGGCATAACCGTTTCTTGCATCAAATTCAGACTGCAGACGATTATAGGTCTCCAGGCGGCTCTGCAGTTCCTCACCTTCCAGATGCTTCAGTTCATGTTCGATGGAACGGATCTGAGCTTCCATTGCAAAAATATCCGCTTTTGCACTTTTCACTTCCTCATAAATGGTATTTCCGGACTTTAAATCCTGACGCTGTGCAAGATAACCGAGTGTCTTTCCTTTCGCGAGAATAACATCTCCACCATCAAGAGGTTCTTCTCCGATGATCATCTTAAGGATTGTTGATTTTCCGGCGCCATTCACACCGACAAGAGCAGCTTTCTCACGATCTTCAATATGAAAGGAGCCGTCTCGTACAATTTCACGTTCCCCAAACGCTTTTTCTATATTGTGACATGCGAGTATCATATGTTTTCACCTCGTTTTTTGACTTCTAACATTATCATTATATAGAAAAATGTCGAAAATACAAGGAAAATATATGGATTTTAAGGGTTTTTGCAAAACAAAAGTTTGACAGAACTTTAACTCTTTTATATAATAAAGAGTAGTTTAAGAGTGGAGGGCTAAAAATTGGAACAGAGAAAGATATCACGCGCAGTCATTTCCAGACTTCCGAGATACTACAGATATCTGGGAGATCTGCTGGAGGCTGGCGTAGAGAGAATTTCATCCAGTGACCTAAGTAAGAAGATGCATGTAACGGCTTCACAGATACGTCAGGATTTGAATAATTTCGGTGGATTCGGCCAGCAGGGATATGGATACAATGTGAAATATCTTTATACAGAGATTGGCAAGATCTTAGGATTGGATAGAAGTCATAATTTTATTATCATTGGTGCCGGTAATTTAGGACAGGCACTGGCAAATTATGCTTCTTTCGAAAGAAGCGGATTTATTCTGAAAAGTCTTTTCGACGTGAATCCACGACTGGAAGGCGTGACGATCAGGGGGATTCCTGTGCGTATGGTTGATGAACTGGAAGATTTTCTTAAGAATAATGACATTGAAATTGCTGCACTGACACTTCCAAAATCAAAAGCAATTGAAGTTGCTGATATTCTGGTAGATAACGGTGTGAAGGGAATCTGGAATTTTGCACATACAGACCTTTCCCTTCCGAAGGATGTGGTCGTTGAGAACGTACATTTATCTGACACACTGATGAAGTTATCTTACAATCTTTGTCAGCAGGATAAAGAATAGAATCTGGTAAGCTGCAAGGATGCTGCGGGACCAACCGGCTAAAGGAGGTTTCGCAGCATCTGTTCATGTTAAAAGGAATGAATAATGATAGAAAGGTCAGGCGATAAGCATGAGATATCTTCCAAATGGGAAGCAGATGAGTGAAGCTGATGCACACACAATTCATGAAATTGGGATTCCATCCCTTGTACTTATGGAACGTGCGGCACTTCAGATTGTCGAGACAATGCATAAGAAAAATATTTCCACAGAAAAAAGTCTGGTTGTCTGTGGAAGTGGCAACAATGGTGGAGATGGATTTGCAGTAGCACGGCTTTTAACCGAACAGGGAAAGCATGCAGATGTACTATTTGCGGGGAAAGAAGCTTCTTTAAGTGAAGAATGTCGATGTCAGAAACAGATTGTAGAAAATATGGGGATTTCTGTATTCACAGAATTCCCGGATGAAGAATATACTGTAATAATTGATGCTGTATTTGGTGTCGGACTCTGCCGTGAAATCACAGGACATTATAAAGATGTGATCGACTGGATGAATCTTCAGGATGCAGAAAAAGTTGCTGTTGATATCCCATCCGGGATCTGTGCTGCAACAGGACAGATTCTTGGAACAGCATTTCATGCCGACCTTACAGTGTGTATGGCATGTGTAAAATTAGGCTGTGAGCTTTTCCCTGGAAAGTCCTGTGCAGGAGAGAGCATTCCGGTTGCGATTGGAATTGATCCTGAATATTTTTCGAATCGCCTGGATGTTTGTTATACCTTTGATAAAAATGAACTTGGAAAACTTCTTCCTTCGAGAATGATGAATTCGCACAAGGGAAGTTATGGAAAAGTTCTTATGATCACCGGAAGTCCCGGGATGGCTGGCGCTGCATTTCTTTCTGCCTGTGCCGCATATACAGTCGGTGCCGGTCTTGTACAGATTTATACAGCAAGCGAAAACCGTCTGGCACTGCAGGAACTTCTTCCGGAGGCGATCATTTCCTGTTATGATTCTTATGATGACAGTCAGTTGTCTCATCTTCTTGACTGGGCTGATGTGGTTTGTATTGGCTGTGGACTTGGAATGGGACAGATTTCCGAAAAGATATTGACATATGTATTAAAAAATATATCCTGTCCATGTGTCATAGATGCCGATGGACTTAATTTACTGAGCAGGAATATAGATTTATTAAACCAATGTGGTGCACCTGTGATTTTAACTCCACATATGAAAGAAATGTCAAGACTGACCGGATGGAGCATTGATAAGATCATGGAAGATCGCTTCCAGGCACTTGATCAGATCATAAAGCAATCCGGACCGGATACAAAATCATCCATAATCTGTGTGTTAAAAGACAGTCGTACCGTTGTCGCACAGACAAATCGGCAGAAATTTGTGAATCTCGCTGGTAATAACTCTATGGCAAAAGGTGGTTCCGGGGATGTTCTTGCCGGAACGATCACAGGACTTCTTGCACAGCATATGGCACCATTTAAAGCTGCCGCTGTGGGAGTTTTCCTACATGCCTGTGGTGGAGATGAAGCGAAAAAGAGTAAAGGAAGTTACAGCGTATTAGCCAGAGACCTGATTCAGGGCATGGCCGATGCAATGAAGAATGCAAAGGAGTGCAGATAAATTATGAAACAGTATAACAGAGTATGTGCCCGGATCAATCTGGACGCAATCGCATATAATATGGAACAGATGAAGAAGCGCATTGGTCAGGATGGACGTTTAATAGCTGTTATCAAGACGGATGCGTACGGACACGGAGCAGTTCCTCTTGCAGAAATGTTTGAGAAAACGCCTTATATCTGGGGTTACGCTGTAGCATGCATGGGAGAAGCAAGAACTTTAAGAGCACATGGAATCAAGAAACCAATCTTGATTCTTGGCTGTGTTTTTCCTGATGAATATGAAGAAATGGTTGAAAAAGAAATCCGTGCAGCAGTTTATACAGAAGAGATGGCTCAGGGAATGGCTGAGGCTGCCGCAAGGTCAGGCAAGACCGCATTTCTTCACATAAAAATTGATACAGGAATGGGACGAATTGGATTCAAAGTAGACAAAGAGAGTGTTGAGACAATTTCCAGGATCAGCAAACTTCCTAACATTAAAATGGAAGGAATGTTTACACACTTCGCAAAGGCAGATGAATTTGACAAGTCTTATACATTTGCCCAACATGAAAAATTCCTCTGGATGAAAGAACAGTTAGAAACAAATGGAGTCCAGATCTCCTATTATGATTGTGATAACAGTGCCGGAATTATCGATTTTCCAGATATGAAGCATGATCTTGCCAGAGCCGGAATCTCTATTTATGGAATGTATCCATCAGATGAAGTAAAAAAAGATGCTGTTGACCTGAAACCGGCACTGGAATTAATCAGCCATATCAGCTTTGTAAAGGATGTGGAAAAGGGGACTTCCATCAGTTACGGCGGAACTTTCGTTGCACCAAAGAAGATGCGGATTGCTACGATTCCGGTCGGATACGGTGACGGATATCCGCGTTCCCTTTCAAATAAAGGCTATGTTCTTATCCATGGAAAACGTGCAGATATTGTAGGAAGAGTCTGCATGGATCAGTTTATGGTAGATGTAACCGAGATTCCGGAAGCAAAATTCATGGATCCGGTTACTCTTGTCGGAAAAGACAAAGACGCCGTTATCCGTGTAGAAGATCTCTCTGATCTGAGTGGAAGATTCAATTATGAATTTGTCTGTGATCTGAGCAAGCGTGTTCCAAGAGAGTATTATAAAAACGGTATGATCGTAAAACAGGTTGATTATTTCGAATAACCGGAATTATTGAAAGAATCCGGTTCACATGCATACATCCGATAAAACCGGAGATACTTTAGTATGTTCTTAGAAGAAAAACAAAAGGTTCTGGGAAGAATCAGAGAACAAATACGAAAAGTAACTGGAATATCGGAGTGTGAATGAATTGATAATTAAACGGGGCGACATTTATTATGCAGATCTTAGTCCTGTCGTTGGTTCCGAACAAGGTGGAATCCGGCCGGTACTTATAATACAGAATAACATAGGCAACAGACATAGTCCAACCATCATCTGTGCCGCAATTACGTCGAAGATGAATAAGGCAAAATTGCCGACACATATTGAAATCTGTACAAATGATTATAATATTATGAAAAATTCAGTCATTCTGCTGGAGCAGATCCGTACAATTGACAAGAAAAGACTGAGAGAATATGTCTGTCATATCGATCAGGAACGAATGAAAAAAATTGACCAAGCAATAAGAATCAGTCTGGATCTTACTACATAAATCCAACCAAATTCTTTACAGAACAAAAAAAGCGTGGTAAAATTACAAAGATAGTGCTTTACAGAACTGATTGTGTGTATCTGTAAATGCAGATGAATTTATATAAAATACATTGATACAATAGAAAAGGAGAATCAGAATATGTCAGGACATTCTAAATTTGCGAATATCAAGCATAAGAAAGAAAAGAATGATGCAGCAAAAGGAAAGATCTTTACAAAGATCGGACGTGAACTTGCAATTGCTGTTAAGGAAGGTGGAAGTGCTGATCCGACAAACAACAGCAGACTTCGTGATGTTATTGCAAAAGCAAAAGCAAACAACATGCCGAATGATACAATCGAGAGAAATATCAAAAAAGCTGCCGGAGAAGGATCTGCTGATAACTATGAGCGTATTACATATGAAGGATATGGACCGAATGGAACAGCAATTATCGTTAAGACTCTTACAGATAACAAGAACCGTACAGCTTCTAATGTAAGAAATGCATTTACAAAAGGAAGTGGAAATGTAGGAACACCTGGATGTGTATCTTTCATGTTTGATGAAAAGGGACAGATCATTATTGATAAAGAAGAGTGTGATATGGACTCTGATGATCTTATGATGACTGTACTTGATGCAGGTGCTGAAGACTTTAACGAAGAAGAAGACAGCTACGAAGTATTAACAGCACCGGAAGACTTCAGTGATGTACGTCTGAAGATGGAAGAAGCCGGAATCCCTATGGTTTCTGCTGAAGTTACAATGATTCCACAGACATATGTTGATCTTACAAAAGAAGAGGATATTAAAAACATCCAGAAAACACTTGATCTTCTTGATGAAGATGATGATGTTCAGGACGTATACCATAACTGGAACGAATAATCAGTTATAAGAAATGGGGGACAATGATGAGTAATTACAAGATGGAAACTAAATGTGTACAGTCCGGTTACAATCCGGGAAACGGTGAACCACGTGTGCTCCCGATCGTACAAAGCACAACATTCCGTTACACCAGCAGTGATCAGATGGGAAGACTTTTTGATCTTGAAGAGTCCGGATATTTTTATACAAGACTTCAGAATCCGACGAATGATGCAGTGGCAGCAAAGATCTGTGATATGGAGGGTGGAGTAGCAGCAATGCTGACTTCTTCCGGACAGGCAGCAAACTTTTATGCGATTATGAATATTGCTGAAGAAGGTGATCATATCGTATGTGCGTCTGCCTTGTATGGCGGTACATACAATCTGTTTGCTCACACAATCCGTAAAATGGGTGTGAAAGCAACTTTCGTAGACCCAGACTGCACAGAGGAAGAACTGAATGCGGCATTTCAGGAGAATACGAAAGCTGTTTTTGGAGAGACGATTGCCAATCCGGCATTGACTGTTTTTGATTTTGAGAAATTTGCAAAAGCTGCACATGCACATCATGTTCCGTTAATCGTAGATAATACATTTGCAACACCGATCAACTGTCGTCCTTTTGAATGGGGTGCAGATATTGTTACTCATTCAACTACAAAATACATGGATGGACATGCAACCTGTGTTGGCGGTGCAATCGTTGACAGCGGTAACTTTGACTGGGCTGCTTACGGAGACAAATTTGCCGGACTTACAACACCGGATGAGACTTATCACGGAATTGTATACACAGAGAAGTTTGGCAAAGCTGCTTATATAACAAAAGCAACATCACAGCTGATGAGAGATCTTGGATCAATCCAGTCTCCTCAGAATGCATTTCTTCTGAACCTTGGACTTGAGAGCCTTCATTTGAGAGTACCAAGACATTGTGAGAACGCTGTAAAGATGGCACAGTATCTCCAGGGACACGAGAAAGTGGCATGGGTAAACTGCCCATCACTTCCGGGAAGTAAAGATTATGACCTTGTTCAGAAATATATGCCAGATGGAACATGCGGTGTTATTACTTTTGGATTAAAGGGTGGAAGAGAAGCAGCAGTCAAGATGATGGACAAACTGAAACTGGTTGCGATCGTAACTCATGTAGCAGATGCAAGAAGCTGCGTACTTCATCCTGCAAGTCATACACACAGACAGATGAATGAGCAGGAACTGTTAGAAGCAGGTGTACAGCCGGATCTGATTCGTTTCAGTCTTGGAATTGAGAATATTGAAGATCTGATTGCCGATGTAGAACAGGCACTGGAAGATTAATATAAATAGCATATGATTCAGGAGGTATGGATTCCTATGATTTTGTATCCATGTCTCCTGTTTTTTGTATCCGAATTGTGGCTTCTGAAAAGTGACTGACCTTTTTGCCTGAATTGAAGATTGATATACGTAGAATTGGATACAATACATATTTTCTCGTATTCTGTGCATTCTAGTAATAGTATTTATTTACTTTCAACAGGAGGCATATCTATATGGGCGAGGAAAAAAAGCAAAAATCAGATGAAATCAAAGAATTTGGTGCGTTGATGCTAAATGAAAATAAAAAGAATTACAAAATTCGTCTTCTGACGATTATAGGTGAAATTGAAGGACATGAAACAGTATCAGGTAATACAAAAGCAACAAAGTATGAGCATTTACTTCCACAACTGGCTGAAGCTGAAGAAAGTGATGAAATAGAAGGCGTTCTCATTTTATTAAATACACTGGGAGGAGATGTGGAAGCAGGACTTGCAATTGCGGAGATGATAGCATCTTTGGGAAAACCAACCGTTTCTCTTGTCCTTGGTGGAAGTCATTCTATTGGCGGTCCTCTTGCTGTTTCGGCAGATTATTCCTTTATTGTACCGACAGGAACCATGGTTGTTCATCCGGTTCGTTCAAACGGTACTTTTATCGGTGTGACACAGAGCCTGAGAAATATGGAACGTACACAGGACAGAATTGCCGGATTTATTGCTGCACACTCTAAAATCACAGAAAAACGTCTTGTTGATCTGATGTTGAACCCTACCCAGCTTGTAAAAGATGTTGGAACACTGTTAGAAGGAGAAGAAGCTGTAAGAGAAGGAATTATCGACGAAGTCGGAGGCATTCACCAGGCATTCAAAAAACTCTATGAATTGATTGATGAAAAACGAGAAAAACCTTCGGAAATGTAAATATAGAACAAAAAAATGGCATCTGAACAAAAAAATTTTGTAATGACATGGATTTTATTTGATGTTATACTTGAAATAGTATGTATTCAATCTATCGTTTGATTGAATCAGTACAATGGTATAATAATTAAGGGGGAATCAGATGGCTGCAAAATCTACAAATACGAAAAAAAGTTCTACGAACAATACAACGAAAGCAGCAAAAAATGCAACAACTAAGAAAACATCGACAGCAAAAAAAGCTTCTGCCTCCACAAAGAAAAGTTCTGGCAGTAAGACAAAAAGAACTTCAAATCATATAAATACAGCACAAAGTCAGGAAATCCGTTCAGAGATCCTTCTATTGGGTTCCCTTGCCATCTGCATCCTTCTTATCCTGAGTAATTTTGGCATGGGTGGCATAGTAGGAGGAGCAATTTCTTCTGTAGGATTTGGACTTGTAGGAGCAATGGCATATTTATTTCCATTTGTATTTTTCGGAGCAGTTGCTTTTTATATTTCCAATAAAGGAAATCCTCATGCTTACATAAAAGTAGGTGCCGCAATTGTTCTGGTCATTCTCCTTTGTGGAATTTTAGAATTGATGTTTCATCCATATACTGCCGGGACATCTGTTTTATCTTACTACAAGGATTCCAGTGCTGATAAAAATGCAGGTGGATTACTTGGTGGAATTCTGATCAGTATTTTATGTCCACTGATTGGAGAAGCAGGTACCTATGTTATTTTGATCATTTTTTCAATCATTTGTATTATTCTGGTAACAGAACGTTCTTTGTTATCTCCACTTGGAAGACATGGAAAGAAAGCTTACCAGGAAGTGAAACGGAAACATCAGGAAACTGCTGAGATCCGTGCGCTGGAGCGGGATGCCCGCAAAGAAGCTCTTGCGTTGAAACAAAGAGAAAAAGCCGAAACTTCACAGGCAGATGTGCCTTCTTCAAGCGAGAAAAAGAAACGTACAAAGCGGACAGACCTTAAAGCATCAGGTATTACATTCGCCACAACGCTTCTCTCAGAGGAAGAATCACCTGTTGGTGGCTTTGGACGGACTCCAAAATCACCTGAAATGACAGAACTTGTCCCGGAGAAAGAGCCGGATTCAAAAGATCTGACGGATTCCTTTGAAGATCATTTTGTCATTAACAGAGCAGAACCGGCAATGGATGTACAAGAAGAGATTCCGTTTGACGATGCACTGCATCTTGAACCGGTACAGACACCCGCTTCCCGACAAGAAAACGAGATGAGTTCTGAACATGATCCGGCTGCGGATCCTATGATTGAAAATAGCCCGGAGATAAAACAGGAGCATTCCAGAAAAAGCAGCAAAAAAGACGCGCAGGCGGTTGCCGCAGAGACAGCCAGTGTAGAACAGACCATACGGGAACAGGAGCAAAAGCCACGGCCGGTTTATCATACACCTCCGCTGAATCTGTTAAAGAAGGGAAAGAAAGGCGGCGGTGATTCGGATGAACACCTTCGTGCCACGGCTTTAAAACTGGAACAGACACTACAGAATTTTGGAGTTGGAGTACATGTAACAAATGCAAGCTGTGGTCCATCTGTTACAAGATATGAACTTCAACCGGAACAGGGCGTAAAAGTAAGCCGGATTGTTGGACTTGCAGATGACATCAAGTTAAATCTTGCAGTTGCCGATCTGAGAATCGAAGCTCCAATCCCTGGTAAAGCCGCAGTCGGTATCGAAGTTCCGAACAGTGAAAATACAGCGGTTATGCTGGGAGACCTGTTGGAGTCAAAAGAATTCAAAAACAGTAAATCACCAATTTCATTTGCAGTTGGTAAAGATATTGCCGGTAAAGTTATTGTGACTGACATTGCCAAGATGCCGCATCTTCTTGTTGCAGGTGCAACGGGATCCGGTAAATCTGTCTGTATCAACACTCTGATCATGAGTATTATTTATAAGGCAGATCCTGATGATGTCAAACTGATCCTTGTGGATCCAAAAGTTGTAGAGCTAAGCGTATATAACGGAATCCCACATCTGATGATTCCGGTTGTCACAGATATGAAAAAGGCGGCAGGTGCTTTGAACTGGGCAGTTGCTGAGATGGAAAAGCGTTACAAACTATTTGCACAGTACAACGTCCGTGATTTAAAGGGCTTTAATGAAAAGGTCAAGCATGGGGAGACCGGACCGGAGATTCAGAAAAAACTTCCTCAGATTGTAATTATCATTGACGAGCTTGCTGATCTTATGATGGTTGCTCCGGGAGAAGTAGAAGGTGCTATCTGTCGTCTGGCACAGCTGGCCAGAGCAGCGGGACTTCATCTGATTCTTGCAACGCAGAGACCATCTGTAAATGTTATCACCGGATTGATCAAAGCAAACATGCCTTCCCGAATTGCTTTTTCTGTATCATCAGGTGTCGATTCAAGAACAATTATCGATATGAATGGTGCTGAAAAGCTTCTGGGAAAGGGAGACATGCTCTTTTATCCATCCGGATATCCAAAACCTGTCAGGGTGCAGGGATCCTTCGTTTCAGACGAAGAAGTTCAAAAAGTTGTTGATTATTTGATTGACAAGAACGGAAATACCTCGTACAGTAATGAACTAGAAGAACAGATTTCGAGCAGCGCAGATCTTCCGGGGCAGGGGATGCTTCCGGGACAGCAGGACAGCGAGAACAGCAGGGATGTCTATTTTGCAGATGCAGGGAATCTGATCATCGACAAGGAAAAAGCATCGATTGGTATGCTTCAGAGGATGTTCAAGATTGGTTTCAACCGCGCTGCCAGAATTATGGATCAGCTATGTGAAGCCGGTGTTGTAGGTCCGGAAGAAGGAACAAAACCAAGAAAAGTGCTTATGACAAAAGAAGAGTTTGCAGAATATATGCAGAATCAGACTTCGTAAAATCTAAAAACACCAATAGTGATACAAAGGAGAGGGAAAGATGAAAACAGATATTCAGATTGCACAGGAAGCAGAAATGAAACACATCAAAGAGGTAGCGATACAGGCCGGTATTTCAGAAGATGAACTTGAATTTTATGGAAAATATAAGGCAAAACTTTCCGATGAACTCTGGAACAGAATCAAAGATAACGAGGATGGAAAGCTTGTACTTGTAACAGCAATCAATCCTACTCCGGCCGGAGAGGGTAAGACTACAACATCTGTAGGTCTCGGACAGGCATTTGCAAAACTTGGAAAAAAAGCAATGATCGCACTTCGCGAGCCATCTCTCGGACCATGTTTCGGAATCAAAGGTGGAGCAGCCGGTGGCGGATATGCCCAGGTCGTTCCTATGGAAGATCTGAACCTGCATTTTACAGGAGATTTTCATGCGATCACTTCAGCAAACAACCTTCTTGCAGCAATGCTCGATAATCATATCCAGCAGGGAAATACACTTGGTATTGATCCAAGACAGGTTGTATGGAAACGTTGTGTCGATATGAATGATCGTGTTCTCAGAAATATTGTTGTCGGACTTGGACGCAAAACAGACGGTATGGTCCGTGAAGATCATTTTGTCATTACAGTTGCATCTGAGATCATGGCGATCCTCTGTCTTGCAGATGATCTTGCTGATCTTAAACGCAGACTTGGAAGAATCATTGTTGCTTACAATTTCAAGGGAGAACCTGTTACAGCAGATGATCTTCAGGCAACGGGCGCTATGGCTGCACTTCTGAAAGATGCGATCAAGCCAAACCTGATCCAGACACTTGAGCATACACCGGCTTTAGTACATGGCGGTCCATTTGCAAACATTGCACATGGCTGCAATAGTGTACGTGCAACAAAGATGGCTCTGAAGTTAAGTGACATCACTGTCACAGAAGCCGGATTTGGTGCAGATCTTGGCGCTGAGAAATTCTTTGATATCAAGTGCCGTATGGCAGGTCTGAAACCAGACGCAGTAGTTTTAGTTGCAACAGTACGTGCATTAAAGTATAACGGTGGCGTTGCGAAGGCTGACCTTGCAGAAGAGAACCTGGATGCCCTTGCAAAAGGTATTGTAAATCTTGAAAAACATATTGAAAATATTCAGAAATACGGTGTACCGGTAATCGTTACACTGAATTCATTTGTAACAGATACGGATGCTGAAAATGCATTTATTGAAAAATTCTGTCGTGAACGCGGATGCGAGTTTGCTCTCTCAGAAGTGTGGGAGAAAGGCGGAGAAGGCGGTGTAGATCTTGCGCAGAAGGTTCTTGAGACACTTGAGACAAAAGAAAGTGATTTCCATACGCTTTATAATGATGAGCTTTCTCTGAAAGACAAGATCCGTACAATCGCGCAGGAGATTTACGGCGCACATGATGTTGTATATGAACCTGCAGCTGAGAAACAGCTCGCCAAGATTGAATCTATGGGATTTGGTTCTTTCCCGATCTGTATGGCAAAGAATCAGTATTCTCTTTCAGATGACGCTACAAAGCTTGGAAGACCTGAGAACTTTGATATTCATATCCGCGAGGTATATGTAAGTGCAGGAGCCGGTTTTGTTGTCGCACTGACGGGCGCTGTTATGACAATGCCTGGACTCCCAAAAGTTCCTGCTGCAAACGGAATCGATGTTACAGATGACGGAAAGATCACCGGACTTTTCTAAAGTTTTTTACGATTGACTGCCGGTCATAGTAGTTTGTGACCGGCAATGCCAATTGTTTTCATGGAGTTAGATAATTAATTAAGGAGATACACATGGCACAGTTGATAGATGGTAAATTAATCTCTCAGCAGATTAAAGATGAGTTGAAAGAAGAAGTAGCACAGTTTAAGGCAGAAGGCATTGATATTTGCCTTGCTGTTATTCAGGTGGGAAATGATCCCGCTTCTTCTGTATATGTCAGAAACAAGAAAAAGGCATGCGCATATATCGGAGTAGAATCCAGATCATATGAACTTTCGGAAGAGACTTCGGAAGAAGAACTGATCAAGTTAGTAGAAGAGTTAAATGCGGATGAAAGCGTAAACGGAATTCTTGTACAGCTTCCAGTACCGGATCATATTGATGAAGACAAGATCATCCGTACGATTTCACCGGATAAAGATGTAGATGGATTCCATCCTGCAAGTGTTGGAAGACTCTGGATCGGAGAGAAAGGATTTTTATCCTGTACTCCGGCTGGAATCATTCAGCTTTTGAAAAGATCAAATATTTCGATTGAAGGAAAAGAATGTGTGATCATTGGACGAAGCAATATCGTCGGTAAACCAATGGCAGCCCTTTTGCTTCGTGAAAACGGAACTGTAACCGTTGCACATTCCCGGACAAAAGATCTTAAAGAAGTAGCAAAACGAGCAGATATCCTGATTGTTGCAATTGGAAAAGAGCGTTTTATCACATCTGAATATATCAAAGAGGGAGCTGTTGTCATCGATGTAGGAATGCATCGTGATGAAGCGAACCACCTTTGCGGAGATGTTGATTTTGCGGATGTTGAACCTCATTCTTCTGCAATTACGCCGGTACCGGGCGGTGTTGGTCCAATGACAATTGCGATGCTGATGAATAATTGTGTTGAAACAGTTCGTAAGTAGGAGGAACTTGTAAATGAGGTGTACACATTGCGGAGCAAATATACCAGACGATCAGTTGATTTGTCCCGTATGCGGTGCTGAAGTACAGATTGTGCCAGATTACAACCCTCTGGAAGATGTACTCGCACGCGAAGTGAAAGGCTCAGTAGCCGGAGCTACACGTCAGATCCAGGCAGATGTAGTCCGAAGACAGAATGTGAGCCAAAAGCAGCAGAACAGAACTCGACAAAATCAACGATCGAATCCTAATTCCACACGCGTCTTAAGCCAGGCGGAACTGGATAAAGTAAGAGAAGAGCGAAGAGAGCAGCTGCGACGCCAGAGAGCGCAAAGGCAACGTCAGAAAACAGATGCAAAGCGTTATCAGGATGCCCGTCAGTCAACAGAGAATCTGCGCCGGACATCTACTGAAAGCAGACGTCTGCAGCAGATCAAAAAACAAGAAGCTGCCAGAAAAAAGCGCCAAAAATTACTTACTGTTTTTTTCCTGCTCATTCTTTTGATCGGTGTTGGAATTTATATCGGATATCAGAATTCCTATACAGGCATGATCAAAAAAGGGAATGCCGCATTGCAGAATAGTAACTATACTTCTGCGGAGAATTATTTTAACAGAGCAATTATAAAGGATAAATCAAAGGCAGAGGCTTATACCGGACTTGCTAATATTTATGTTGCACAGGATGATCTGGACAGTGCAGAGAGTGTCTATCTCAACGCACTGGAGACACAGCCGTCGAATGTAAATCTCTATAAAGCTGCGGTAAAATTCTATGAGAAAACAGAACAGCCGAATAAGATTTCTGATCTCCTGCAGGATTGTGAAGATAAGAATGTATTATCTGCTATGAATGATTATGTTTCATCTGCTCCTGAATTCAGTCTGAAAGAAGGAACCTATGACGAAGTACAGCAGGTAACATTAACATCTGCTACAGGTGGAACGATTTATTATACAACAGATGGTTCTGATCCGACGGAGTCAAGTACAGAATACAAAGAAGCAGTCCTGCTTCAGTCTGAAGGTGACACGGAGATCCGTGCAATTGCTGTTAATAAAAAGGGAATACCAAGTGCTGTTTCCAGTGCGAAATATTCCATTGAATTTCCACTTGTAGACGCTCCGGCAGTTTCTCCATCAACCGGACAATATAGTACTGCCACTCAGATCACGATTACGGTACCGGATGGATATACGGCATACTACACGATGGACGGTTCAACTCCAACCACATCCTCTGAGAAATATACTGACCCGATTGATATGCCAGAAAATTCACAAACAACTTTTTCAGCTATCCTCGTGAACGATAAAAATGGAAAAGCAACTGAAGTAACAACACGAAACTATATTACTACATATTAAGTAAACTGTGTAAAGTAACTAGAAAGCAACCTTGATTTTGGAAAATATTATGTAAAATTTCCAAAATAGGGTTGCTTTTTTTAGTATACAGAGTTATAATAATATCTGTTAAAAAAATAACAATACTACATAAAAAAGGAGAGATTTGTTATGAGTAGATTTTGCTTACCAAGAGACGTTTATCATGGAAAAGGATGTCTTGAAGAACTGAAAAACCTGAAAGGAAAGAAAGCCATTCTTGTAGTTGGTGGCGGTTCTATGAAACGTCAGGGATTTCTGGATAAAGCAGTTAATTATCTGAAAGAAGGCGGAATGGAAGTTCAGCTGTTTGAAGGAGTTGAGCCGGATCCGTCAGTTGAGACTGTTATGAAAGGTGCAGAAGCAATGCGTGCTTTCGAGCCGGATTGGATCGTTGCTATGGGTGGTGGATCACCAATCGATGCAGCGAAAGCTATGTGGGCATTCTATGAGTACCCTGAGATCTCCTTTGAAGACCTGATCACACCATTCAGCTTCCCGGAACTGAGACAGAAAGCTAAATTTGCAGCAATTCCTACAACTTCAGGAACAGCTACAGAGGTTACAGCATTCTCAGTTATCACAAACTATCAGACAGGTGTGAAATATCCACTGGCTGACTTCAACATCACACCGGATGTTGCAATCGTTGATCCTGACCTTGTTGCAGGACTCCCGGTTAAACAGGTTGCATATACAGGTATGGATGCTCTTACACATGCAATTGAAGCATATGTATCCACACTGAACGGACCTTTCACAGATCCTCTTGCACTTCAGGCAATCGAGATGGTTCTTGATTATCTGCCAGGATCTTACAAATGTGATATGGTTGCAAGAGAGCAGATGCATTATGCACAGTGCCTTGCAGGAATGGCATTCTCTAATGCATTACTTGGTATCGTTCATTCAATGGCTCATAAGACAGGTGCCGCATTCTCTACAGGACATATTCCGCACGGATGTGCTAACGCAATCTATCTTCCATACGTTATCAAATACAACGCAAAAGACGCTGTAGCTGCAAAACGTTATGCTGAAATTGCACGCAGAATGGGACTTGCCGGAACATCTGAGCAGGCTCTGATCAACAGCCTTGTTGAGAAGATTGATGAGTTCAATGTAAAACTGAACATTCCTAAGACTCTGAAAGACTTCGGAATCAATGAAGAAGAATTCAAAGAGAAAGTTGACAAGATTGCAGAACTGGCTGTAGGAGATGCCTGTACAGGATCTAACCCACGTGCAATCGATCCGGCTGCTATGGCTAAACTTCTTACATGTACATACTACGGAACAGAAGTTGATTTCTAAAAACAGAAAAGCAATACAGGTTTCCCGTTATTTTTTATAAAATGATCTAATCTTGGGAGACTTGTCTTAAAACAATACGGGTAGATGCATGAAATTGTGTGTCTACCCGTATGTTTTACTTGAATTCATGGCTGAATTGTCGTATTATTAACAAAGAGCGAGTTGTTATTGTTTGCATATTTGTTAAATAATAACGTCGATTTATTTACAAGGAGGAGAAACATGTATAAGATATTGAAAGCTGAAAAACTGGCTGATAAGATTTATCTGATGGATGTTCATGCACCACGTGTAGCAAGTCACTGTCAGCCTGGTCAGTTTGTCATCGTTAAAATGGACGAGAAAGGCGAACGTATTCCGCTGACAATCTGTGATTATGACAGAGAAGCAGGAACAATCACAATCGTTTTCCAGGAAGTTGGAGCTTCTACAGTGAAAATGGGAGAACTTAAAGCAGGAGACAGTTTCCGTGACTTCACAGGTCCGCTCGGATGCGCTTCTGAATTTGTTCATGAAGACCTTGAGTCCCTTAAGAATAAGAAGATGCTGTTTGTAGCCGGTGGAGTTGGGGCTGCTCCGGTTTACCCACAGGTAAAATGGTTGAAAGCACACGGAATCGATGCTGATGTTATCGTTGGTGCTAAGACAAAAGATATGCTGATCCTTGAAGATCAGATGGAAGCTGTTGCAGGTAATTACTACCCATGTACAGATGACGGTTCTTACGGACACGCAGGAATGGTTACAACTATGGTAGAAGAACTTGTAAACAACGGAAATAAGTACGATGTCTGCGTTGCGATCGGACCGATGATCATGATGAAATTCGTCTGTCTCTTAACAAAGAAACTTGAGATTCCGACAATCGTCAGCATGAACCCGATCATGGTAGACGGAACAGGTATGTGTGGTGCCTGCCGTCTTCAGGTTGGAGATGAGATTAAATTTGCATGCGTTGACGGACCAGAGTTCGACGGACACCTTGTTGACTTTGATCAGGCAATGAAGAGAAGCCAGATGTACAAATCTGAAGAAGGACGCGCAATGCTGAAGCTTCAGGAAGGCGATACACATCACGGCGGATGCGGACATTGTGGAGGTGACGAATAATGGCTGATATGATGAAAAAAGTACCTGTAAGAGAGCAGGATCCAAAAGTACGTGCAACAAACTTTGAAGAAGTTTGTCTCGGTTATAACAAAGAAGAAGCAATGGAAGAGGCTACAAGATGCCTTAACTGTAAGAATGCAAAATGTATCCAGGGTTGTCCTGTATCCATCAACATTCCGGCATTTATCCAGCAGGTAAAAGAAGGAAATATTGAAGAAGCTTACAAGATCATTGGTAAATCCAGTGCACTTCCGGCTATCTGTGGACGTGTTTGCCCGCAGGAATCCCAGTGTGAGGGAAAATGTATCCGTGGAATCAAAGGCGAGCCTGTTTCTATCGGAAAACTGGAGCGTTTCGTTGCTGACTATGCACTTGAGAACGATATCAAACCAGAAGGTGCTGAGACTATGAACGGTCATAAAGTAGCCGTTATCGGTTCTGGCCCGTCCGGACTTACATGTGCCGGAGACCTTGCAAAACTCGGATACGATGTAACAGTATTCGAAGCATTACATGAGCTCGGTGGAGTACTTGTATATGGTATTCCTGAGTTCCGTCTTCCAAAACAGAAAGTCGTTGCAAAAGAGATCGAGAAAGTAAAAGAGCTCGGTGTTAAATTCGAGACAAACGTTGTTATCGGTAAATCCACAACAATCGATCAGCTGATGGAAGAAGAAGGATTCGAGGCAGTATTTATCGGATCCGGTGCCGGACTTCCAATGTTCATGGGAATTCCGGGAGAGAATGCAAACGAAGTATTCTCCGCAAACGAATACCTGACAAGAAGTAACCTGATGAAAGCTTTCCGTGATGATTACGATACACCGATCGCTGCAGGTAAGAAAGTAGCTGTTGTTGGTGGTGGTAACGTAGCTATGGATGCTGCAAGAACAGCTCTTCGTCTTGGCGCAGAAGTTCATGTAGTATACAGAAGAAGTGAAGCAGAGCTTCCTGCAAGAGCTGAAGAAGTTCATCACGCAAAAGAAGAAGGAATCATCTTCGATCTTCTTACAAATCCGAAGAAGATCAACGTTGACGAAAACGGTAATATCACAAGCATGACAGTGATCAAGATGGAACTTGGCGAGCCAGATGCATCCGGAAGAAGACGTCCGGTTGAGATTGAGGGATCTGAGTACGACATCGAAGTTGATACAGTTATCATGTCTCTTGGTACATCACCGAACCCGCTGATCTCTTCTACAACAAAAGGTCTGGAGACAAACCGCAGAAAATGTATCGTTGCTGAGGAAGAGAATGGACAGACATCTAAAGAAGGCGTATTCGCCGGTGGAGATGCTGTTACAGGAGCTGCTACAGTTATCCTTGCTATGGGAGCTGGTAAAGCAGGTGCCAAAGGTATCGATGAATATCTGAGAAATAAATAATAGAAGGAAGATTGTACATAGGAGCATAAGCTTCTTTGAGAAAATCGGAATTTGAAAACAGAATATCCTGACAGGATACAGAAAACTCTGTGCTTGTCAGGATATTTTTAATATATTAAAAATGAATTTGTCGTGTTATAATTTGAGGGAGACAACGGAAAAGTTTTTGTGACGTACAGCAATTTTGCTCAAATTAGATGACAACCTGTTCGAAGATATGGTAAAATAATAAACCAAATGTTTGCAAATTTCAATAAACCTAAGAAGCAAAAATCTATTTTGGAGGAAACATAAAACATATGACGAATTATAACAGCAATGACAATCGATTTGATGGAAGATGCTTCCTTGAAGATGTTGAGATAAAGTTACAAAAACGACTGGAAGAAATAGGGCAGTCTCTCTCTGATGGACAGAAAGAGATTGACAACATGCAGGAATATTACTGGGAAAACTATACAGAGATGGATGAGTATGGTTACGAAGATTACGATAATCAGCAGGCACTTCTGCATCAGGTCAACGCCAATAACGAAAAACTTCAGTTAAAGCACCGTTTTGAAAAGATGATGGATGCACCTTTCTTCGGGAGAGTTGATTATTTATATGACGGCGATGATGAACCGGAACCGTTTTATATCGGTATTGCAAATTTTGCTGAAAAAACAGGAATGCAGCCTCTGATCTACGACTGGAGAGCTCCGGTCAGCAGTTTATTTTATGATTATGATAAAGGACCGGCAAGCTATGAGGCTCCTGCCGGAAGACTGGATGGAGAGATTCTTTCAAAATGGCAGTTTAAGATTCAGAATGGAGAACTTGTCTATGCCTTTGAGAGTGATACAAAGATCGATGATGATATTCTGAAAAAAGAACTTGGAACAAACAGTGATGTGAAACTAAAAAACATTGTCCGCACGATTCAGAAAGAACAGAATGCAATTATCCGAAATACAAAAGATCGGATCCTTGTAATCCAGGGGGCTGCCGGAAGTGGAAAAACTTCGATTGCTTTACACCGAATTGCATATCTTTTATATCATGAACGCGACAATCTGAAATCATCCAACATACTGATTCTTTCACCGAACAGCGTATTTGCAGATTATATCTCACATATTCTTCCAGAATTAGGAGAAGAGAATATCCGTGAGATGAGTTTTGATCTCTACGCCTACAAAGAGCTTCGAAAAGGTGTCGCAGCAGACTGTGAGGATCGTTATGATCAGTTGGAACGTCGGATGAAGTTTCCGGATGAAGCAGCTCAGAATCGTTTTGACTGGAAACAATCCAAAGATTTTATTGGTGAAATAGAAGGTTTCCTTGCGATTCTGGAAGATCGTCTGATGGAATTCAAAGAAATTGAGTTCCGTGGAATGACATTGACAGAAGAAGACTTGATCCAATTGTTCTATTATAAATTCACAGAGACTCCGTTATTGAAACGTATGGATGCTGTAAAAGACTATTTTATCGATTCCTGGGAAACTCTGAAAGGCAGAAATATTTCAGAGGATGATCAGGAGATGCTTCAGATGAAGTTCGACAAGATGTACACAACGAAAGATATTTACACCATTTATAATTGGATGCTCGATGACTGTGGTTGTGATCTGTTGCCGGAAGTTCCGTACGAAAAGAGAAAGCTCCCTTATGAAGATGTATTTCCTATGCTCTATCTGAAATATCGTCTTTCCGGTGGGAATTCAACTCATAAGAACATTAAGCATCTTGTCATTGATGAAATGCAGGACTACACTTATCTGCAATACACCATCCTGGAATCCTTGTTTCATTGTAGAATGACTATTCTTGGAGACCGTGCACAGACACTGGATACAAAGCAACAGGATGTATTGAGATTTCTCCCTAAATTACTTGGACGTGAGATCCGAACGATTGAAATCAAAAAGAGTTACCGGAATACATTAGAAATTGCCCGGTATGCGGAAAAAGTCAGTGGAGTATCTGATCTTGAGTTACTGGACCGCCACGGAAAAGAAGTAGTAGAAAAGACATTTAACACAGACACGGAATTGCTTGACGAGCTTGTCTGTCATTTAAAATGTCCGGGAGACTTTGAAACTGCTGCCCTGATCACAACAACAGAAGAAGAAGCTTTTGACTTAAGCCGTCTCCTGAAACTGCGTGGTATCAACGTATCTTATGTGGATCGTAACAGTTCCGCATTTAAGAAAGGCCTCACAGTAACGACATTTTATCTTGCAAAAGGGCTGGAATTTGACCAGGTTTTCGCACTTCGCGGTGCAAAAGAAAATCCGCTTAAAAATCAGGCGGAATATATTTGTGCAACAAGAGCTCTTCACGAACTCTATGTTTATGAAATTGCTGACAGCTTATCAAAATAACAGTTGACAGGCATGTATGATTAAAATTTATTCAGAAAGAACAGAAAAATGAAGATTACATTAATAACCGTAGGAAAGATAAAAGAAAAATATCTGCGAGATGCAATTGCAGAATACAGCAAGCGATTAAGCCGATACTGCAAACTGGAGATTATAGAAGTAGCTGATGAAAAGACACCTGACCATGCAAGTGATGTCGTGGAAAATACAATTCGCGATAAAGAAGCTGAACGCATTATGAAATATGTAAAAGAGGATACCTATGTGATCACTCTTGAGATTAACGGAAAGCTTCTTAGTTCCGAGGAACTTTCTGCAAAAATCAATCAGCTTGGAATTCAGGGGATAAGCCATATCACATTTATCATTGGCGGATCCATTGGTTTGGGCAAAGAAGTGCTCGCAAGATCGGACTATGCATTAAGCTTTTCCAAGATGACCTTTCCACACCAGCTGATGAGAGTCATTCTGTTAGAGCAGATATACAGAAGTTATCGGATCATCAACGGTGAACCTTATCATAAATAGAGATCTGTCACAGAAAACGACTGGTATAGGACAGCATGATGCATTCATATACTGATGACAAAGGATTTTTATATAAAAAACTTCAATGAACAGAGAGCAGATCAAAGAAAAGATGATATCCGCAATGGATCTTCCAAAAGATGTGATTCAGAATGCTTCTGTTATAACTATTTTAGGACGAAATGAAGTATGCATTGAAAATTATCGGGGCATTATTGAATACACAGATACACTGATCCGTGTGCAGACGCGGGCAGGACAGATCCGGATTCAGGGAAAACGACTCCGGATTCAATATTACACAAATGATGAGATGAAAGTATCTGGAACATTATCATCTTTAGAATTTACTGAGGGGAGGAATCTGGGGTGATTCATTGCCTGATCCGCTACTTGTCCGGTTATGTGAAGATTCAGATCAAAGGATACTCCCCTGAACGATTTCTGAATCTCTGCTGTTATCACCGCATCCGATTCTGGGGATTGACCCGTATCGGAACAAATTATGAATTATACTTGAGTTTATCTGATTTTCGGAAGATTCGTCCTTATGTCAGAAAAACACATACAAAAGTCATACTAAAAAAACGGTATGGCTTTCCTTTTTTTCTTTATCGCTACCGAAAAAGAAAACTATTCTTTATCAGCATCTTTCTATGCATTTTTCTAATCGATTGTTATTCGCAATTTCTATGGGATATTCATTTTCAGGGAAATAAAAGATGGACCGACACGACCTTGACAACGTTTCTGAAAGAAGAGGGGATTTATCCTGGAATGCAAAAGAAAAATGTAGATTGTCAGGGGATTGTCAAAGCCCTTCGAAAGGAATATAATGATATCGTTTGGGTATCTGCTTCTCTTGATGGCAGCCGGTTAAAAATACAGATAAAAGAAAATGAAGATGCGCTTCCTATCATCTCATCTACTCAGACAGATAAGAGTAACAAGACAGATTCTTTACCTGCTGATCTTGTTGCTTCTACTGATGGAATCATTACAAAATTAATTACACGCACCGGCATTCCCCAGGTACATATCGGGGATTCTGTAACGAAAGGAACTTTACTTGTATCTGGACGGATTGACATCCTGGATGACAGTGGTGAAATTACCGGATATCAATATACGCATGCCGATGCAGATATCTTCGCCGACACACAGATTTCTTACCTGGATATAATTTCCTGTTATCATAATAAAAAAGTATATGCAAAAGAAACAAAAAAGTCCGGATTTATTCAAATCGGATCTATCCGGTTAGAAACATGGAAACCAAAAATATCTGACACTTCTGAAAAATTTTATATAGAGCATCAGTTAAAACTGGGAGAAAATTTTTCACTTCCGATTTTTTATGGGCATGAAACAATAAAAAAATACGGCTTCAAGAAAATAAAATACACAAAAAAAGAGATGCAGACAATTTTAAGCAGTCGATTTCGCTATTTTTGTAAAGATTTAGAGGAAAAGGGTATTCAAATTAATGAAAAAAATGTTAAGATATATATATCTGCCGAAAAGGCAACGGCTTCAGGTACGCTCTATCTGAATCAGCAGATTGAAGAGGAAACAGAGACCGAAAGAATAACTTTAGAAAGGAACGAACCGGATGAGTCTGTCGGAACTGATCATTGATATTCCGGCTGAATACGAGATGAATGTATTTGGCCAGTTTGATACTTATATAAAGAAAATAGAGAGAACTTTTCATGTCACATTGATTTCACGTGACGGTGCAACTAAGATTGTAGGAGATACAATTGCTGCACAGAAAGCCCAGCGTGTACTTACACAGCTTGTAGAACTTGCTAAACGAGGGAATACGATTACGGAACAGAATGTAGACTATGCAATCTCACTCGTATTTGAAGATCAGGAAGAAGCCCTTGTTTCTATTGATAAAGATCTGATCTGTCATACACTTCAGGGAAAACCTATAAAACCAAAAACATTAGGTCAGAAAAAATATGTTGATGCAATTCGTAATGGAATGATCACTTTCGGTCTCGGACCTGCCGGAACAGGAAAGACCTATCTTGCGATGGCAATGGCAATCACGGCATTCAAACGCGAAGAAGTAAGCAGAATCATCCTGACGCGCCCGGCAATTGAAGCCGGAGAGAAGCTTGGATTTCTTCCGGGAGACCTGCAAAGCAAGATTGATCCGTATTTAAGACCTTTATATGACGCGCTTTATCAGATCATGGGAGCTGACAGTTTTCTTAAGAATTCTGAGAAAGGATTGATTGAAGTTGCTCCTCTGGCATATATGCGCGGACGTACTTTAGATAATGCGTTCATCATCCTTGATGAAGCACAGAATACAACGCCGGCCCAGATGAAGATGTTCTTGACAAGAATTGGTTTTGGATCCAAAGTTGTTATTACAGGTGATTCTACGCAGAAAGATCTTCCGTCCGGAACAATATCCGGACTTGATGTCGCTGTAAAGGTTGTAAAAGATCTGGAAGGGATCAACATCTGTACGCTGACAAGCAAAGATGTTGTAAGACATCCATTAGTCCAGAAAATTGTAAAAGCATATGAGGACTATGAGAAGAAATCGTCCAGACCGAGAGAAAACAGGAGGAAAAAAGGATGAGTCTTTTTATCGAAGAAGAGGGGAATATAAAGTTAGACTTTGATACAGAAGAGATTGCCGCATTAGTTATTGACGCTGCATTAGAACTTGCAGACTGTCCTTATGAAGCAGAGATCAATCTTCTTTTGACTGAGAATGCCCAGATTCACGAAATGAATCTGGAACAACGAGGAATTGACCGCCCAACAGATGTACTTTCTTTCCCTATGATTGAATACGAAGAACCGGGAGATTTTTCCGTGATTGATGAAGAAAGTGCAGAAGCCTTTAATCCGGAATCCGGAGAATTGATGCTTGGTGATATCGTTATCTCAAAGGAAAAAGTGTTATCCCAGGCTGAAGAATATGGACATTTACCCAAAAGAGAGTATGCTTTCCTGATTGCACACAGTATGCTTCACTTATTTGGATACGATCACATGGTTGATGAAGAACGTGTTGTCATGGAAGCAAAACAGAAAGAAATCATGGAAAAAATCGGTATTTTCCGCTGATGGAATACATATATTAAATAGATTTTAAGGAATGGGACACTAGGAGGAAGTTATGTCTGAAACTGAGGCACAAACAACGAAAAAACGAACGAAAAAGGATGATTATATTGTCCAGGGTTCGATACTTGCAGCAGCAGCTGTACTTACAAAAATCATAGGCGTAGTCTACAGGATTCCGCTGACGAATATTTTAGGAGATGAAGGAAACGGATTTTATGGATATGCCTATCAGGTCTATGCAATCGCTCTGATGATTTCATCATTCAGCCTTCCGACTGCCGTATCCAAGCTGGTATCGATCCGCCTTGCAAAGCGTCAGAGACGAAATGCATTCCGTGTATTTATCTGTTCACTTGCTTTTGCAATCGGTGTTGGATTATTCATCTCGCTGACAATCTTCTTGGGAGCAGGACTGATTTCAACACATTTAATGAAATCCCCACTTAGCGTTTACGCACTGCGGGTTCTTGCCCCGGGACTTCTGATTGTTGCAGTTATGGCTGTTATCCGTGGATATTTCCAGGGAATGGGAACAATGCTTCCAACAGCTATCTCACAGATCATTGAGCAGGTATTTAATGCCGTGATCAGTATTGTCGGCGCAAGTGTCCTCTTTGGTATCGGAACAAAAGCAGGAGAAAAATCCGGAGAGGAGCTTCTCGGACCTGCTTACGGTGCTGCCGGAAGTACACTTGGAACGGTTATCGGCTCTTTATCTGGATTATTATTTCTTTTGTTTGTCATTTTTTTATATAAAAATGTAATACGCAAACAGCTTAAAAGAGACCGCACCCAGAATGTTGAAAGTTATTCTTTCCTTTTGAAAGCATTACTTTTAACAGCAATCCCCGTTGTATTCAGTACCGCTGTATATAATATTAACCAGATTATCGACCTTACAATCTTTAATCATGTTATGGAGTCACAAGGCTATGTAGAGAAAGAATATATGGCTCTTCAGGGTATTTACACCGGTAAATACGACACCCTGATCAATGTCCCGATGGCAATTGCGAATGCACTTGGAACATCTCTTGTGCCAAGTCTTACAGCTGTTGTTACAGCAGGTACAAAAAAACAGGTTCACAGTAAGATCAACCAGACATTACGACTCACAATGGTAATTGCTATTCCGAGTTGTATCGGTTATTTTGTACTTGCTTCCCCAATTATGGTTCTGCTGTACAATGACTCCAGTGCAACACCGGCGCGTCTGTTGATGGCAGGAGCTATCGTTGTTGTACTGTATGGACTTTCCTCTGTAACGAATTCCATTCTTCATGGATTAAACTACATGACAAGTCCCGCAAAGAATGCTGCAGCAGCTCTTGGAATCCATCTGGTAGCATTTGTACTGATGATGACTGTCTTCAAGATGAACGTCTATGCACTGGTGGGTGGAAATATTGTATTTGCACTTGCAATGAGTATTTTGAACCTGCTCAAGATTCGAAAAGTCAGCGGTTTCAAAATCGATTTTGTAAGCACCTTCGGAAAACCATTCGCTGCAGCAGCAGTGATGGGCATTGTAACCTTCGGCGTATTCAGACTGTTTGATACACTGATCGGCGGTCGTGTAATTCCGGTATGCATTTCACTGATTGTAGCAATACTTGTTTATGCGGTTGTTATGTTGAAGATCGGAACACTTTCTGAAGATGATATCCTTGATCTCCCGATGGGTGGACGTATCCTGAGAATTTCTAAGAAATTCCATCTGCTTCCAGCCGTAAAAGTAGAAGAATAAAAAAAATAAAAAAGCCAATACTGTATGAAAAAAGGAGCGATTTGCGATGAAAAAATACATGATTGGCTTTTTTTCTGTTTTATTTCTGATTACCGGATGTTTGATTGCAGGTTATCAGGTTAGTTACAACAATCTACTGGAAAAGGAAAAGGCTATAGAACTGACGAAAAATGAAAAGAATGATTCCATTCAAACCAGACGCAGTTCAGCCAAAGGAGAGTCTGTTTCAGATGATGCATATTATCTGAAAGAGCTGCATGGATATGTTGCGGTCTATCTGCAAGATGGGACAACCCTTTACGAAACAACCAGCCTATCCGTAAATAATCTGCCGGATGAAGTACAACAGGATCTGAAAAATGGAATCTATCTTAAGTCTGCCGAAGAACTGTATGGTTTTCTTGAGAATTATTCCAGTTAAAAAAGTGGACGAAGTGCACAGAATCGTGTATAATACAGAGTCAGCGGAAAGAATATCGGTTACTGTTCACACGAGGTGCGACCAGCAACGCATCTCGCCATTTTAAATCGCCTTTGGCGATGGGGCGAGATGCATTCAAGTCAAAATACGCATCCTCCGTGTCAATCAGCGGAGTGATTGACACGGGAGTGAACAGTAAAGAATATCGCAACATTAAACGGAACAAGAAAAAGGAGAGATATAGACAATGGAACAAAAGAAGATTGATCGTATCAATGAATTATATAAAAAATCAAAAGCGGAAGGACTCACTCCGGAAGAAGCGAAAGAACAGAAGATCCTTCGTAAAGAATATATGGAACTTATCCGAGTGAACTTAAGAAGCCAGCTGAACAATATTGACATGGAACAAAAAGATGGAAGTATTGTTAATCTTGGTGAGAAGTATGGCGAAAAATATATGAACAAGAAAGGAAACTAGGATCATGTTACAGAATTTACCACAGGATCCTGTCATCCTTCTGAGCGTCATAAATACAAAGCTCAGAGATTTTTATCCATCACTGGATCAGTTATGTAAAGAGATGGAAGTGAATAAAAAAGAACTTACAGATAAATTAGATCTGATTGACTATGCTTATGATGCATCCTGCAATCAGTTTGTATAAAGGAAATGAGAATGAAAGAGATAATTGAAAATGTAAAACTGGTGGAGAACGCTCCGTTAGAAGAACCTGCACGCCAGTATTATTTTATGGAAAAAGCAAAAGAATACGTTACTGAAATGTCTGAGAAACTGGGGCGTCCATTAGTCGCGGTAATCGCTACCTTTGGTTGTCAGATGAACGCCCGCGACTCTGAAAAACTGCTTGGAATTTTGGAAAAGATTGGGTATGTAGAAGGAACTGATGAGGAAACAGCCGATTTTGTAATCTACAATACCTGTACTGTCCGCGAGAATGCAAACCTTCGTGTTTACGGACGTCTTGGACAACTTGGCGCAATGAAGAAAAAGAATCCTCATAAGATGATCGCACTGTGTGGCTGTATGATGCAGGAACCGGAAGTTGTTGAAAAGTTGAAAAAGAGCTACCGCTTCGTTGACCTTATTTTTGGTACACACAATATTTATAAATTTGCAGAACTTTTAACATCTGCAATGCAGTCTGACAGAACTGTCATTGATATCTGGAAAGATACAGACAAGATCGTTGAAGATCTTCCGGTTGAAAGAAAATATCCATTCAAATCCGGTGTAAATATCATGTTTGGATGTAACAATTTCTGCAGTTACTGTATCGTACCATATGTGCGTGGACGTGAAAGAAGCCGTGATCCGAAGGCAATCATCCGTGAGATTGAACGTCTTGTTGCAGACGGCGTTGTAGAAGTCATGCTGCTTGGACAGAATGTCAATTCTTATGGAAAGAATCTTGAAGAGCCGATGACATTTGCGCAGCTTCTTCAGGAAATTGAAAAAATTGAAGGACTTGAAAGAATCCGTTTCATGACTTCACATCCGAAGGATCTGTCAGATGAATTGATTGAAGTGATGAGTAAATCAAAAAAAATCTGTAAACATCTGCATCTTCCGGTTCAGTCCGGAAGCAGTCGGATTCTGAAACTTATGAACCGTCATTATGACAAAGAACAGTATCTTGCACTTGCTGAAAAGATCCGCAAAGCTGTTCCGGATATCTCACTTACTACAGATATTATTGTCGGTTTCCCTGGTGAGACAGAAGAGGACTTCCAGGAGACCCTTGACGTTGTAAGAAAAGTGCGCTATGACAGTGCGTTTACTTTTATTTATTCAAAACGTACCGGAACACCTGCTGCTGTAATGGAAGATCAGATTCCGGAAGAAGTTGTAAAAGATCGTTTCAATCGTCTTTTACATGAAGTTCAGACAATTTCCGCAGAACAGTGTGCAATTCATGAGGGAACGGTACAGACAGTTCTTGTAGAATGTGTCAATGAACATGACAATCACCTGATGACAGGTCGTATGAGCAACAACCTGCTCGTCCATTTCCCTGGGGATGAAAGTCTGATCGGTCAGCTGGTTGATGTTCACCTTGACGAATGTAAAGGATTTTACTATATGGGAAGACTAGAGAATCACTAAAAATGGAGTACTACATATGCGCTTATTATTAGCAGAAGATGAAAAGGCATTATCGAAGGCGCTGACAGCAATTCTGGAGAGAAATAATTATTCCGTAGATGCTGTTTACGACGGACAAAGTGCTTTAGAATATTTGGAAACAGATAATTATGACGGAGTGATCTTAGATATTATGATGCCAAAGGTCGATGGACTCACGGTATTGAGAAAAGTCCGTGAAAAGGGAAACCTGATTCCGATTCTATTATTGACAGCAAAATCAGAAGTTGATGATAAAGTGGAAGGACTGGATGCCGGAGCGAACGACTATTTGACCAAACCTTTTCATTCGAAAGAACTGTTAGCAAGAATCCGTGCTATTACAAGAACACAGGCAGCACAGACAACTTCTAAACTTACTTTTGGAAATGTTACATTAGATCAGGCAACCTTTGAGCTTTCTACAGCAAAGGGAAGTTTCCGCCTTGCGAATAAAGAATTTCAAATGTTGGAACTTATGATGTCCAATCCTCATCAACTGATTCCTTCGGAACGTTTTTTAGAAAAGATCTGGGGATATGACAGCGATACAGAGATCAATGTAGTATGGGTGTACATTTCTTATTTAAGAAAGAAATTAACAGCTCTCCACGCAGACATTCAGATTAAAGCAACAAGAAATGCCGGATATTCATTGGAGGAGCTGACATGATCAAAAAACTTCGTATTAAACTGATTGCTACTTCTATGCTCTCTCTTTTCCTTGTCCTTTTTGTAATCGGAGGAATTGTAGGTATTATAAATCATAAGAAGATTGTGAAGGATGCTGACCGGATTCTTGAAATCTTGGAAGAAAATGAAGGAACTTTCCCGAAAATGGATCCGGGAGGAAAAAAAGAGGGGCCTCCTGGGATGTCTGCAGAGATTCCATATGAATCCAGATATTTTTCTGTTTTATTTGACGTAAACGGAACGATTATTTTAACAGATACTTCAAAGATTGCATCTATCGATACTGAAACAGCCGCAGACTATGCTTCCGAAGTATGGAACAAAGGCACAGAAAAAGGATTTCTGGATGATTACAGATATTGGAAATGTTCTTCTGACGACGGGATGCGCATTATTTTTCTGGATTGCAGACGGCAATTAAACAATTTTCATAACTTCTTACTTACAACATTTGCCGTATCCGGTGTAGGTCTGTTATCTGTATTTATTTTAATGGTTTGTTTGTCTGCACGTATCGTAAAACCGTTTTCCGATAATTACGAGAAGCAGAAACGATTCATTACAGATGCAGGACACGAATTGAAGACTCCATTGACCATTATTGATGCAGATGCAGAGATTTTAGAAATGGACTTTGGTGAAAACGAATGGCTGCAGGATATACAGGCACAGACAAGCCGACTTGCCGATCTGACCAATGCTCTTGTTATGCTTTCCCGAATGGAGGAAGGTGTAAGCACAGGCACAAAAATAGAATTTCCGCTGTCAGATATCGTAGAAGAGGTATGCCATACCTTTCAGGCTCCGGCAAAAGTGCAACAAATTAATCTGGACAGCAAGATTGAACCTCTGATCTCTATGAACGGAGATGAGAAAGCAATTCGTGGACTTATAGCAATTCTTCTTGACAATGCAGTAAAATATACGAACGAAAATGGAACTATTTCACTCACTTTAGAAAAGAAGAAAAATCGTATTTACCTGTCTGTTTTTAATACAACAGAATCTATTTCCAAAGAACAGATTTCTCATTTGTTTGACCGGTTTTATCGCACCGATGCCTCCAGAAATTCTCAGACTGGAGGATATGGTTTAGGACTTTCCATTGCAGCAGCAACTGTGGAATCCCATCATGGGAAGATAATTGCAGAGACAAAGGATCAGAAATCATTAAAGATCACCGTGGTTTTTCCAACATAACAGCTTTACAAGGCTCGTTCAAACATAATGTTTGATACGGGCTTTTTTTATATCTTTTTCCAAACTTAAGTTTTTTTAAGTGTAATTAAGGTTA
>ERZ869983.38-NODE-38-length-41686-cov-14.188156_pt1 | contig 41686 bp, 34 predicted proteins | sample MGYA00521106_ERZ869983 | MGnify/ENA primary metagenome ERZ869983 (study PRJEB32232, sample SAMN07284972) | human gut metagenome | biome: human-associated habitat; material: feces | host: Homo sapiens | place: Tanzania | collected 2014-04-05 ...
TCTCCATAGATGCGCATGGAGATATACCATTCCTTGGGATTGCCCTCAAAGCCGATGGGGGAGATATGGATGTCCTCTGCCGTATCGGTATGCTGTCCATACAGACTGCTGATGACAGGATATTTCTTCCGGAAATGTTTTTTGATAATCTGTTCGTAACGGTCATAACCGTTTTCTGCAAAGTCCAATACATGCGCCCATCTGCAGCATGCCATGATATATCCGTCATGGTTCAGGAAGTTCATGTTGAAGTACTGGTGTTCGTTGATTCTCACCGTCACCTCCAACTGCTTATGGGTTTTCTTATTGAACGCAAACGTGCCTTCAGATGGAAAATCCAAAGGCACACTGGTTGTGAACACTGGTAATATTATTGGTGCTTCTCTCATTGTTTCTGTTTCATTATTAGTGTAGTTGATGATTTACAGGAGTGATTTCTCCATGTCGTTTGGCTCACGAGTCACAGCCATCGGCTCTCCTTCAAATGGTGTCTCTGGCATCAAGTCCATCAACTTCTTCTTCATGCCTCGATGATTGGGGTATTGTCCTGCCGTCTCTTTGATATAGCGGCATACCTCTTGGCGTTTCTCCTCGTGGTTCCACGCCTTGACTGCTTCCACCAGGGCTTGATAGCTATCGAATATCAGTTTGCCGATACGTCTTTTGTATTCGCCTACCAGTTCTTGTATGTCATCACGGTTGATGAGCAGAGGTATATGCTTGCACAGCGCCATGGCGATGGCATACGCTGCATCAGGTCTGTTCTTCTCCAATATCTGTGGAATGGATTTCTTGTGCCATCGTTCCAGCAGACGCAGCTGAGCCGTAAAGTCATCATTGTCTCTTGGCTCAAAGCTTACTTCCTGTATCAGATATTTGGAGTATTCCTCTTCATAGTCCACGCTCAGCCCTTTGGGAATATAGTTGATTCTCGGTCGCTCCATCTTGGCGCGATACCGTTGCTTCTCCATAGACCGTTTTCTCTGCTCGTCCCATTTGATGCGCAACAGCTTTTCTTCCCTTATCTGGAGTTCAATATCTCTGAACTCAGGTGTATTCATCACCTCTTTCCTCAGATGCTTCTTGATGACTTTTATCAGATAGCGTTTCCATGCCTCCTTGTTCTCTTCGGTAACAAATGGCGGACATTGCTCACCGTAGAAGGTGTGCCAGGTGAATGGCTCGAAGTCAAGGTGCCAGAGGAATGATTTGTGTTGTGGATTTCTTTGTTCCATGATTTTTAGAGATATGCTTATACTTCTTAAAATTAGCTTTTCTTCCAATAGCGTACTAAACGCTCATTGATTTTCTTATTTGGAGTAAATTCTTTCAGTACTCTAATGTCTACACTAGCATTTTTTAGATAATCAACCAATCCTCTACTCAGTATCTTACATTTATCCCATTTATCAATAAAATAGGATATAGAAGTAAAGCAACTAATTCTATTCCAATATTTTTCGTCCAACTGATTTTTGCTTAGCGCTATATATATGTGATAAAAGCTATGCTTAAGCATTTCTATCGCTATAACATCATGCCAATTGTGTGCAAGAATATATAGGTATATATAGAAATCAATGTTCTTATTTTCATTGTCTTGATTCAAAAAAGCTTTCCATACTGATGAAGAATTTCTTTTCAAATCATAATCATTCGGCTCTATTTTATATAACAAGAATCGCTCAACTCGTTCATTAATGGTTTCTTGCGAGTTCATCCATATGAATATATCTTGCTTTTTTAATAAACAAGCCTGCAATAAAGAAGGCGATACAAAATGGTGGCTACCACTATTTGCAGCTTCAAAGATAATGCTAACGGCATCTTTTGCTTTCTCAATGATTTTTTTTGAGACATCCTCACTAACAAGAGTTTCTGCATCAATAGCCTTATTCAGCAATCCATCCCAATATATGAATTTATCAAATAGTTTTTGACTAAACAGTAAAAATATGGTATTAAATTTATCATTCGAAAATTTAAGCCACATACCTGATTCAAAGAATCTATCGTTAGAGCTAAGAAAAGGCAATAAATTTTCCCATTCTTTGTCAATGAGATTAAGCAATTCTTGCTCTTCCATTTTATTAATGGCATAGAGCAAGGCTTTACAAGCGGTGTCATTAGGGTGTGCTAATGCTGCAATCTTGGTGATTAAATCTATGTAACTTGCATGGTCATCTTTATCCAACTCCATTAAACGACTTTCAAACTGTGTTTCTTCTGGGTATAAAAAGGAATCATTTTTCAAAGATGCAATTTGAAAGAGGTAATCTTCCTCAGTTCCATACAAAGAAGATATTTTCTCAGAAAGAAAGTTACTTTTAAGTCTTATACCCTCATTTTGCTTCGGAAAATATTCCTCCAACAAGGATAACACGTTTGCGTATTCTTTTCCTCCAACTTTTTCATTTAATGCCGTGTCTAGCTCTTTCATCAACATTGCAAATGCAAATAGTTTCTCTTTCTCATCTTTAATGTCTTCCCTAAATAGTCTTATTAAACTTGGAAAAGTATCATTCTCTTTTTTCGACTGTTCAAATATGTACAATAATCCATTAGTAAAATTCTCTTTGGTTATTTTACCATTCCAAGGAGCATTGGACAAAGAAATATTAGTAATATTATCTGTAAATTGAATAGAAAAGTCTTCACTTCCAAGTTTTCTACGAGAAATTGACCCAGTACTCATAGAGACCCATTTTAAGATATCTAAAGGAAGATATTGAAGTAGATAGAAACATAATGCGACATAAGCTCTTTGATCCTTGTCCATATAGATGAAAAGGTTCTTATTATTTCCAAGTAAAAGTAAATAAAGAACCAGCAAGGACGTGTCATCGAACATACTAAATACGACATTGGAATATCTTGTTTCAAAATTATCGATTTCTATTTTATGTTGATAGAAATCATACTCGTCTTTTTGAGGTCGCCTAAAATAATCGTTCAACACTCTAAAGTCAAAATTTCTATCCATGTCTTTTAAATCAACAATTAGAGTGTGAGTCCAAACACAGCCAGGACGCTCCATTTCATCCGCATACCATGTTTTGGCGAAAGCATATTTTTCACCATTCGATAACGGGTAGAAGGTCATGTACGAATCTTCTCCTAACTCATTTCTGAAACCTGTCCAATCACTTAGAACAGACATCAAAGATGAGTCGTTGTTCGGTCTTACAGGAAAAGAACTCGCCAATAGTCCATGGCCTTTATTATAGCCATATAAAGTCTGTTCTATAATCATTCCTTTATAAGTAAATATAATGGTAGAGATAAATCGTGTATGATTTCATCCCCAATCTCAACAAAAGATCTTTTACCCTCTCGTGTCTTTACTTTTATTTCCTTTTTTGTCGCCTCATAATTTCCTTGGTTTTCTTTTGGATATTCCAGTCCCTGTGCACTCAGACCTATAATCTCAAAATTGGAAATATGACTTTCAATAAAATTAAACAAAGCTGGAGAATATTCTTTCAAATATGTTTGGGGATTGTTTGATATAGTTCCATTGTTTGTCTTCTTGTCCCACCAAGATAACACTATCACTACTTTCTTGAAACTTTTCTTGCTCAACAAGCATTTTAAAACCATGATATTCATAGCTACTGCTGACATTGTCTTGATTGAAAATGGCGGTACGTCTTTTGCTGGCATAGGCTTTTCGTCATTTTCTGCTCCATGGTCGTCTTCGAATTCTGGCGGTATAACCTCATTCATAAAATACACCAATGTATCCGTATCTGTGAGCCATTCAGAAACTAACTCAGATTCTTTTAGTTCAATAAAGTCTCTGAAATTTTCTCCAAGGAAATCAGGAACCTCAACTTGTAATCTCACATCAGAATCAGCCATCTTAAGATTAATCTGAACTGTTTCATTTTTATCAGAATAGTTGCGGTCAATACGTTTCATGCTTTTATAGGCATCACTCAATCTGTTTAGCACCGTGAGGTCATCTGCCAAATTCATTTTATCAGCCACGAATTTTATACCCTCAATTTTTTCAGGATGCATTAAACAATACCATAAAGCACCTATATAGGTGGATTTTCCAGAACCTGGCAAACCCGCTATCATACATTTTGTTATACTCATATGCTCTTCCTTATTCATTCAACAATGTTTGCACCCAATTGGATTCTTCGTATTGGCAATTTGTATGACTATTCAAAGTATTAACAATATACTTGAAAACATCTTTCTGCCCTTGGTCTTTCATGTTATTTGATATAATTTCAAACCTGTTTGAGATGTTTATGCCATAATCATTCTTCATTCTATTTTCAAAATCTAGACTTTGCTTCGAAAACAATTCTTTAACCTCGTCCGTTTGAATCAAGTCTATCTTATTGTATATAATGTCATACACTTTTGGTATATTGAATACCCCTGCTGATGCCATACGGCTAAGTAGAAGTTGAAAATCATCACAAAAATCGCTATAATCATCTTCGTTATTAACAGATGATGAATCTATAAAAAATATAATATGATGCGAATTGATCAAGCCTTTATCCTGCTTTACTTGTGACAAATTACTAGTATAGCTATTCTTGTATGTTTCCCCAGCTCTGTCTGAAATGATAAGTTTATTTAGTATATCATCCTTAGACAAAGTTAAAGTTAGGAATTGTCCTTCCATCATCGTCGTTCTGGAATTTCTCTTGGAAGTTTTTAAAGACTCATTGCGAATATAAGCTCTACGTTCAAATCCTACATAAGTGTCTGAGTCTATGAATTTGTACCCATCGATTTCTCCAGTACACATAAACTCATGATACAAAGAAGCAACAAACGTTGATTTTCCCACCTCAGAAAATCCTACTAAGGTCACAAGATGGGTATTGTAATCACCTAATACATCATTGATATTTTCATCTGTCATGGAATCGCAATAGTATTGCGCTATATTTTCTATTGCATCATCCTTTATAACATTGTCGTGCTTTAGCTGTGCAACACCTGCTAAAGACTCTAATATGTCTTTTTTATCTTCCATTGCGTTATTCCTTTAATAAGTCTTCTAATAGCAGTTCATGATAGAGATAAACAAAGAACTCTTTTGGACTCAGTTCGAAGTCTTTCAGATAATCACCATATTCATTATCCCTTGCATTTTCAATTTCATGCAATAGCAAAGATGAATCTGATTTGATTTCATCTACAAGGCATACGTCCGTTTCCGCCAAGTTTTTAAGAATTTTCTCTATCTTTTGCCTTTGTCCATTTCCGCCACGTGGAAAAATACGTTGCATTAACTCTATAAAATCTTCTTTTTTAGGTATCTGCGGCTTATTGACAAAATAATGTTCCAAGATCAATTGAATTTTCAAGAAATCATTTGTTTCCTTTAATCCTTTTATGAATTGCGACATTTCTGCATCCCAGGCCATCAATGCCAAAGACTGTATTTTATCAGACATATCCTCGGAAATAGTCTCACCCTGTCGAAAACTATCAATAAACATTGATTGAACAAAGTCTCTTGGATATTTCTTTTCACCGATTACTTCTCCCTCTGCATATTGATTATATTTAAAATATAGCTTATAGAGTACATCTTGATAATTTAATTTTTCCCAATTACCATGCACTTGAATCATAACGTTTTGCAACGATAATGATCGCAATGCAGTTTCCTTGTCATCTTCGCATTCTTCTATAGCCAAATAGATGCAATAGAAAACAAGTGCGCATTTTATACGTTTGGGAAAATTATAGTTTCCCAAGCCATTGCTTAAAATGTATTCAGCCACGAAATCGTTCAACTCATTACATTCCCGATTCATAACATAGCAATCGACCAATTCCTCAAAATCATCGAATGAGAACGACTCATTGCCAATGTATTCGGAACAAGCTTTTGCCAATACGTCTGTTTCTGTCTCTTCAAGTGGTACAATAAGACCACATTGCATGAGAATATTATTTAGTTCATTATTAATCACTTTATCATGTTATAAAGTTCAACCCACCTGTTGTCTTCCCTGATTTTTTCCAAGAACACTTGATTTCTCATATAGGCAGAGCCTGTACAATCAATCTGTGGGTACATCTTTTGTATTATCTCCTTTGAATTTGGACACTGTTTAAACTTGTGTCTAACATCACGTTTGGATAAACCATCTGGAAGTCTCTGTTCGATAACTGCCACAGGTTTATTATCATCCTTCCATAAATCATGTTTTTTTAATGTAACCTTGAATGGTTTGGACTGTTCTTCATCCTTCACAAACTGTTCCCCATTATACTTCTGAACCCTCAAATCCACTTTCAAGACATCGTTTTCATTATCATGCTTTTCAATGGAGAGTTCTATGATATTATAGACTGGTTTATATGTGTTATCATTCACATCTCCAGGATTTAAAGAGCCAGAGTATATATGCACAGCATTGTTATTTATATCACTGTTGGCTATATGAACATGTCCATATAGCTGTAAAGCATACCTTTTATCCAAGTCTTTGGCTATTGTATCTTTATTCAGCAAGAAATTTAATGGATGATGACACATCAGTATGTTAATGATACCATCCTTACATTTTGCACCACGATACGCTATTTGGGGAAGGAAAAGACGATGTCCGTCTATTCTTTTGGGATCTGGGTCATAATCATTTAAATCACTAATCAATGCAGAGTTCACGCCATACAAATTGACTTGATAGCCTTCGAGGTCATCTTCAAATTCAGAATGCCAAAACATTTCAGCGTCATTATGTCTATCAACATCCATTTCTAAAGCTCTAAGCATAAAAGGTTCAGCATTGTCTCTCTCATCATTACAGAAGTTATTGTATTCTTTAAAAGGGGTATACAATTTCTTGATGAAAGAAAAATCTTCGTCAATCATCTTATTCCACAACCAATCACAATCTTTCCCGCGATTAGATATAGCTTGATGAATGAATTCTCTCACGCATTTAGGATGTTCATTTACATTCTTGTCATGGTTGCCAGGAACGGTATAAACTTCTTCGCTTTTACAAGCCACGGTCTTACACAGTTCTCTGATAAATGAATTAGCTCGTTTATACTCATCTTCAGAACCACTGAATGCAATATCTCCGCAAATGAGAATTTTATCAAAACTATTACCTGTACCTTTACAATAATACTCCAAATCTTGTAGCATTTGGTCCCTTATGTCTGTATAATCGTCAGCAGCATCAAGCTGCTTCTTCCAATGTATATCGGAAAGTTGTAATATACGTATTATTTTCATTATTTTCATTCTATTATTTACCCATATATCTCTTGTAGAATCCCACAATTCCCATTCTCATCCACCACATGAAGCATCACTTTTGCAATACCGCCAAGGTCATTGCACACATTCCTTGTCGTACCTTGCATCTTATCTCTATCATCTTGACTGCAGAAAGCGAATTGGCATAGAGCAGCTTCGTTCATCAACTGAAAATCATAATTGTTGCTGCTCCCATGATGTGGGATTTGAAACAAGCCGACAGGATAGTGAACATACTTACTCAATACTCTCTTCAATGCAGAATAATACCTAAACGGCAAGCTTCCATTGGTGAAATCTTTCAAATAGGCATCACCAGTATATACCGCAGTCGCAGCATCTACTGCATACTTACGCTGTGCAATAGTTGTATAGCAACTATCCACATCTCCGGCAGGCATAGATACCACTATCAAGGAGTTGCTGTTGATATTGAAACTTCTTGCATTCTTCTTTCCCATCAGTTGATAAATGCCCCTGATTATATCCACATTCTGCTCCAGATCCATAGGCGACATATCGTTGATATCCATCCCTAGTTGCCTTTTCACCTCGTTCTCGAATCTATCTACAAAAATCTTGGAGTCGTTCAGGTTGAAAGGAATATAAATCCATTTCGGAGATAGGGTAATTCTGCTGCCGCTAGGAATACTGCCCCTTAGCTGTTCAAAAGAAACATTAATAGCATGAGGTCTATCAAGATAACGGTCATATTCATCCTCGAAAGGATTCTGCTCCTCGACTTCCACAATCGTAGCCCCTGCGCTTCTCAATATCAACATGCACTGCTCATAATAAGCATACAGGAACGGATTGAGAATCACAAAATAGAATGGATAATGGAAAGGCATCACCACTTTGGTACTGCTATTGAGAAGATTCCTTCTTGCCAGTTCCTTCAGTCCACTCACATGGTCTCTGTCGAAATGCGAGATAAACAAAAGGTCAACAGACAGCTTTCTGTTAAAAGCCTTGTTGATTTCTCGCTCCAACAACATGATACCATTACGAGTGCCACAATCATAAACCACGTTGTAGCACTCGGTTACATCACAGAGTTCTTCCGTAAAGAAGCCTCCATGACCTACAGGGTGTATCGTTCTGATTACTCTCATTTTACTATCCAGTCAATCCACAGTTTTCCCGATATACTTCCAGAACACCTTCATTTTCTCAGGAGTTTCCGTCAAAGCCAAATTCTTGGTAATCACGAAATAGATGAAGCGGAACTTATATACCGTCCAATACAGCACCAAAGCCAGCGCCAACTTTCCAAACATAGAGAATAGCAAGAAATAGAAGTTGAGCCTTTCCAAACGATGGGATGCAGTTACATCCAAGACAGGCGAAGACACCACGACATCAAAGATGCGATAATTCGTATCTTTACCTGTCACCTCGCAGGGCAGTGTCGCTACCACAAAGCCATCCTTGACGCTATCCCAGCCACTCGCTATCAGTTCCAATGGCGCAAACACTTGCGCTATGGCGAATATATACACAAAGATACTCAGCAGAATCGGAATTTGCAGGTAATAGCTATTCAGCTTTCCCAATACCAGCACAAAGGTAAAAGTGGAGAACAGTCCGAGAGCCAAACTAACCTGGAGCATCGGTGCAAATGCCTCTTTCATCGTAGGAATGGATGCCGTACGGATAAACAACGCTAATATCGCAATGATACAAAGAGACAGGAATATTGCCCCCAACCTAAAGTCAGTCGAACTATAATCCGGTCGGTATTCCTTGGATATGGTCACATTGTTCAGTACCAGATAGATGTAAAACAGGATGATACTACCCACCATCTCCATGATGCACCTGAACACGAACATATTGTAGGCATACGACGCAGAGCCTATCTTTCCTCCTGTTACACCCATGACAAGCATCACTCCATTGTAGAATAACCATACCAACCACAGAGCCATCCATCCTTGGTAGAAACGAGCCACGGAATGCCTGATGGCAGCAAACCGTTCCTCTATCGGAAAGTCCTCTTCATCCGTGATATGACACTCCCTTTTGAAATAAGTCTCTATCAAGTCCTCCTTTTGCAGCAACCTCCTTACTATCTTGTCCTTATGCCCCCAGATATAGAAGAAGACGATGCCCATGAAAAGAGTCTGGAAAGCATACAGCAAATTCGTAAACTCCTCCAATCCCCAGTTTGGGGACAGAAGCTTGAAGTCCTTGAAATATCCCAACACGGTAAACGATGTGGCTATTATCGGACATAAGACGGTTAGCACCAAAGCCCACGTCTCGTCTTGCCACCACTGCTTGTAGCTACTGCCATTCATATCTTTCATATACCTTGTCAATCTAAATTATAAAATGTCTTCTCGTCCATATCCTCCAATTCCACGATATTGGACTGAAACTCAAACTTGTTGAATCCGTTGCTGTCATAGTTCTCCACACATCTGAACAGCTTGCTCACGTTCTTCACCTTGCCACAATACATCTTGCTCGGTGTATTGGTGTAGCCGGCAAACTTCTCCACGAAGATCAGAGGATGCCCATCCTTCTCGTCCTTATCCGTGATAATCACATTGTCCGCCAAGGCACGCAGCGTAGGAAGCATCGACCCAGCCCTGTCACACAATATATATAAAATGATGTCATGCTGACGGCAAAGTTCAGCCAATGCTGCCAGGAACAAGTCATCCTTCAATCTAGGGAAACAGAAATCCAATATCTGCAAGTCATCTATCACGATTCTTCTGATATGCTTTTGACTGTCGCCATCGTATGGCACCTCTATCTGCTTTTCCAGATAATACAGGAACTCAGCTGGCGTAATATTACCCATACAAAAGTTCATGAAGTGGATATAGTGATAGCAACTAAGGCATGCCTCGTTCTTCTCCTTGTTTTTCTCCCTGTCCCCACATGATGGTCGGGCAGGGCAGACCAATCGTCTTCTCGTAACCGTCTCCTCCTTGTTCATCATGATGATAAGCGTATGGTCTTTGGCGCTAGCCGATCCGAAGATACCACCAAAGGTAAGGAAACGTTTGTAAGTATTAGCCCTGCCTACTACGGCAGTCACAAATCCTGCGTTGCCATACATATACTCATTCTCAAAGAAGTCATCTTCCTCCTTCGATTTGTGGATAAGATGGCGCAATGGATTGATAGGAATAAACACCCTGTTCAGCAGGTCGATGGACATCTGCTCCATGTAGTTCTTGGGATAGATGGCATAGAAAGGCTTGTTGCCCCCCGAGGCTAGTTCCGCCTCATAGTCCTCGTATGTCGTGGTAGGCGTATCGTAATAATACTTCTGCAATTTCATGTATTGCTGGTAAGTATCCGTCAAGGCATCAGTATGTGTATATACCAAGGCACGCTGTAGGTATCTACGCTCATGCAGATACGATTCCTTGCGAGGATAAACCTCGATGCCAAAATCACGCTTTTTGTACTGGTGCTGTCCCTGATAGAACTCCTGACTGTCGCTCTTGATGATTTGAAGATACTTCAGCACAAATCTATGGTTCAACTCCTTGGACAGTTTAACTATCATATTCACCCGATTCTCTGGTACATCAGCGGTAGAGTCAACGCAAAGGATGGCTATTTTGGCAGATTGCAATCCATCAAGGATATTATTAACCACTTCTCTTGTGAGTTTCTTTTGGTCAGATACATCCACTGCTACCAAAGAGTGATGGGGACTTATCCTTTTGGCAACATCTTCTGCTGTCGTATTGTTCTCCATCACGAATGGCAAGAAGTGCAACCCTGTATATCGATGGAACAAGTCATCCTTCGGCTTGCCATAAGCATCCTTGCTATACTCATTGACAGATCCATGCCTTCTTCGGTACACTTGGTTGTATTGGTTGTCATCCGCAGCCAAGTCATCCTTCACATGTAGCGAGTTGGTACGCCTGTTATAATAGATGATACCATCTCCCATCATCGCATCCGTCTTGGTGGCAATGGCAGAATAAGGAATGTTGGCATTCCTGGAAATACCTTGGCACAATATCTGAGAACTTTCGAACAATATATCCGTAAAGATATTCGAGCTGAGGTTGACAGAGGTATCTTTCGACGCCTTCTTTCTCAATATCTCTTGCAGGGAGGAAGAAATGAAGAAGTCCAAGAACAAGTCATCCAACTTATGCGCTTGGTAATAGGTGGAATACATGATAGGCTCATTGTTCCAATCCTCATCGAATACCGGATACTGCGATTTGATATTCTCGATAGACTGGGCAATACCATAGAGCATCTGCATGGCAAGCATACACTTGTCATTGTCATCCTCGTTTCCTCGGATAACGATAACCAAAGGTGTTCTCTCTATAACCTGTTCTTTTATGTATAGAGGATTGAGAACATTTGCGTCAATTCCCCCATACAGCACTTTGTCAAGCCCACGTATGCCAGTTGGTAACTTTGGCAAACATTTTGGCTTCTGCTGTTCACTTGTTTTTTCTTCCATTGTTGGTTGTTTTCAAAAGTTAAAAGGGCTACTAGGCTCCATCCCCGAAAAGTAGCTTAATTAAAAAGGGGAGAGGGAACCGTTCACCCATATATCTATTATTTCTTATTTTTCATCCGCCAGAAGAAGTGCCCTACTCTAAAGATAGGCTCACAGAGGGCTTCTGCAGGAAAATACGTCACGAGTCTCATATCCCGATACACTCTTTGAAGATTATGTCCCAGCTTTGATCTTCCAAACCGATTCCGAGCGTCATGCCTTCCGAAGTTACCGGCCTCCAGCACTTCATTCAGCACAAACTTACCATACTTCTCATTAGGAGGAACGATAAGCCGAGAGGCAGGCATACCGAACACCTCATGCATAATATACATGATAGCCCCGGCAAACTTCCACAATCCCAACTCCTTCAATTCTTTCTGCAAGGAAGTTAACATTTCACAGTTAACACTTAACATTGAAATCAAATAGTAGTAATCCACCAGTTGCCTCAACCCAATCCCCTCGTTCATCAAATGCGTAAAGATATGAGTCAACTGGAAGATGAGATTGAATTCTGCTGTCGGTATTGCAACCTCCCCTTGCTCTCCCAACATTACCCTATGCGAGAACTGCTCCTCCTTCACCCTCTCATAATATTTCTGAAGTTTTCTGTTATGCCAGAAGCACAGCAGGAAGCTGGGGCGATAATGTACCTCAACCTCAATGCCCTTATACGATGGGAATTCGATGTGATGATAGCACGCCTTTTCATGAGGCGAGATAGAGCGGACAAAGGAGATAACCCGTTTATCTCCACCTTCCACCCAGATATCAATATCGCCAGGAGTACGGGAATAAGGATTCGGATACATCAATGCATTCCCCTGTCCTTTCAAGATACAGGTTCTGAATCCCTTCTTCCGGAACCACTCAGAAACCTGGATGGCAGCATCGTTCAACCGAACATTCGCTTTCTCCAACATCTGGCTTTCCGCCATCCATTGGAGCAGCAGTTCCTTCTTCATCCCTATATGTTCAGCTGGTAGCTTCTTGATACCATCAAAGAGAACACCTACCAGACATTGCTTCTGAGCGATAGTATATATTTCCTTCCAATCCGCATCTACCAAGGTATCAGGTTTCTCGGACTCCGAGCCTATACAGAATCTTAGGAAATCAAAGAAAAACTTTTGTTGTTTGCCCATAAGTAAAATATACCTATTCCTCAAGGATATAAGTCCACATATCCTTACGTTTTGTATCATTCTGTCAGATGAAAATTCATTATTTGTCTAATTTCCTTCAACAGCCTAAAACTATCTTATCTATCATCTCCAATCCGTTTGCCGATGTATACTTCAAACTTTCATTATAGGCATTGTCTCCCATTTTGCGAGCACTCTCCTCGTCTGCGTATAAAGTGGATACCGCTTTTTGCAAGGAATCCAAACTACCCATTTCGTAGGGTATTCCTGAGGTTTTTGTAAAGTAGTAGTTGATGGAAGAAACATCTGTGTAGACGATGGGCTTATGATAGCGCATAGACTGTATGCAGAGCATCTGCCCCGAGCTTCCAACATCTTCCTTCAATGGTACCACCACAATGGATGCACCCTCCATGAGTTTGCCAAATTCCTGCGGACTCACATCACGCTTTAACTCAACATTGGATGGCAAGCTATTTAACCCTTTGTTCAATTTGCTTGCTACGAACAAGAACCTCCGTTTTGGCATTCGCTTTGCTAATTGCAGCATTAAAGAGTAGTCTCTATTCGTATAACCGCCCGTAAAGATATACCCATCATCCAATTTCACATCCGTATGTTGTTCCTTCACATCAGAACAATATGGTACAAATAGGATTTTTATTCTCTCCGATAATCGCCTGTAAAAGTCTATTTCGCCGGGAGTCTGCGCTATCAGTGTCAAGTTGTCATTGTTCATCAAAAATCGCAGTACCATCTGCACATACTTGTTTTTACCCAAACTATGAAGGTAGAAATAGTGGAGATAGAGGTGATGTTTATTGCCTAACATCTTACCGAAGAGGCGTGCAAAAAGCATGCATGAAATACCCCCCCCACTTGAGTATATCTTTACATTTCTAAACTTCCAGAAGTTCAAAGTCATCTTTATAAATCCATAGATTATCCCTCGCACAACATCACTTTTGGATTGGAATTTGGCATTTGGTTTCCTTTCTAGAAAAAAACCTTCTGCCGCCACACCCTTCTCTATGGCGTGGTCGGCATAGGCGTGCCCATAAGTTTGATAGCTACAAACCTGAACTATTTTCGTTTTATCTATACCTATATGATTTCCTTTTACTTTCATATTATTTCAGCTACAATCTCACTATTTACTTCCCTCTCATCTTAAAGTATCTATCATATCCTGCAAGCAAAGCCTTGCTGGTATGCTCCCAACTCAATTCGTTGATGACACGGTTTCTACCATATTCACCCATCTGCTTACGCTTCTCTGGATTATCAAGCAATTCAAGAATCTTCTTTGCCATATCTTCCGCATCATTTCTCTTAGCATAAAGGGATGCCTCCTGTGCAGAATATCTACCCTCTGTCAAATCAAACTGAACCAAAGGCTTGCCCAATGCCATATACTCCAATACCTTATTCATGGTACTCTTGTCATTCATGGCATTATATTCATCTGAGTTAACACAAACATCAGCAGTATTCAAGTAGTCAAGCAAAGTCTGATCAGGAACACGACCGGTAAATTCTACGATGTCGTCCAAGCCCATGTCGTGACTCAGTTTCTTCATATGCTCTACATCAGGACCACCACCAACGATACCCCAGAACACATCATTTCTTCCCGGTAACTCCTTGATATATTTAGCAGCCTTCAAAAGATATTCAATACCTTCCTGCTGACCGATTACCCCAAGATAGCCAACCATGAACTTCTTACCACGCTTGATTTCATTCTTTGGTTCCTGAATCTTCAGACGCTCCAACTTTGGACCACTTCTCAACACAAAGACATCCTCAGGTTTCATTCCACCACGCTCAATGGCAATCTTCTTATAACTTTCATTAGTTACAAAAGCAAACTTACAGTGCTTATAGGTCTGGCGTTCCAACCACAACTGACTCTTATAGAACATTCCTGAAGTCTTACCGAACTTAGCCTCATACAACTCAGGACAGATATCATGATGGTCAAAGATATAATCAACACCCTTATTCTTAAAGAGTTTAGCTACCATCCAAATATCGTCAGGTGGATTACAACCGTGGATACAATCGAAGCCTACTTCCTTATAACATTTCTTTGCCAGACGATACTCATGCCACAAAGCTGCGCCATACTCACGAGCATATCCTAAAGCGCCATTTCCATCCTTTGGCAATTTATGGCGATAAACATGTACACCCTGCAGGAATTCATATTCCTTGTCATAGCCCTTACCTGTAGGACTAATTACAGAAACCGTATAACCGTTAGCTGCCAATGTTGTTGCCTCCTGCCAGACACGAGTGTCAAATGGCACAGGCAAGTTCTCTACGATAATCAATACTTTTCTATCCATATTGTAGTTTTTAATTTATTATCATTTAAAGGATAGCACAGTTTGTGCGTTTCTTTCTCCTTTCCATATTCTTCAGAATACCAACATTTCTCTATTGTTGGCTCTATATTTGTCTCTATACAAACCGTAATGTCTTCTCTTTGGATGACTGCTTTTCCATTTTCAATTTTCACTTGACAAGCAGGATGCAACACAAAAGTAGCATAACTATCACTTGTTGCCACCATATCATCCTCAATAACCAATTTGTCTGCCTTATTAAAGCGGAAAGAGCGACTATGCTTATTACCATTCTGCCAGACGCATTCGGCAAGAAGGGAATCCAGATTTTCCGTCAAATCAGACTTCAGCAGTTTAGTCTCTGCCTTCTTTCCCCAAAGGAAAGCTCCCATCATCTGACTTTGTTCCTGGTCATTAGCCCAAACGGTATTATGATTACACGAACGACGATACTCATCTCTTTTCTGTATATTGCAATGATAGATATATGTCCCAGGATCACCTAAGATGCAATTGCCATCTACATAAAGTTGAAAACTCAATGCATCAGCATGACCATGGGCAGCAATACTTCCAAAGCCTAGCGGTGCATGATCTATACCTATTACAACCTTACCATTCTTGCTTCTCAGGAAAGTATAACCACCATTCTCAAAAGTCCTACTTTGTGAAGGCTTCCATAAAGGCAATTGCTTCGAAGTTTCGATTTCCGTCTCAGAATAGAGCCAAGATATTGTCTCGGACAAATGTTCAAAGCTTTCATATCTTTTCCCCAATACCAAAGAACAAAGTTGAAGAAGATAACGGTAATGGCAGATTTCTCCACCTTCCAAATCTAAAATCTTACCCTCATCGTTATCACCAAATTCGCAAGCCTTAGTCTCATTCACCATAGAACAAGCTACAAACTCACATTGTTTTTCCATCAACCTCTTCCAAGACTCAGGAATCTTCGTACCATAACATTTCATCAGGTGCATCACCAAAGCGTACGCCTCCATTCCGAAGGTTTGATAATGCAAGGCCATCTCCATATTTACACCATCCTTATAATTCTGCTTCATCAATTCTTCATCGAGGATGCGGATGGCAAGCTGTGTCCATACCTCATTGCCAAAAGCAAAACCGGCATAGGCGATGGCTGTAGCTTCAACCAGCAAATGATTATTGGCCGAAGAGTATCTGGAATAATGCTGTGCTATATAAGAAGCCATATTCTTGATGCCATTCTCCATATCCATGAGCAAGGCACCATTAGCAGTATATCCTTTCTTGCGAAGAAAAGCCAAAGCTACAGTCCATTGGATACAACGTATAGCAACCTCCATCACACTAGTCCAAGAAATACCATGGAGGAAAGGATTCTTTTTGTTCCAATCCAAGAACAACCCTTCTAGCTCTTTTGCATATTTTTCCTCTCCTGTAGCATAATAAGCCTTAGCTAACAAGGCAAACTGGAAGTGTCTATTCAATTCCCAATTCGTTCTTGCATCACCTATTTCGTCTTTCTGTTTATAGCTTAAGGAATAGCTGAAATCCGTCCCCCATTCTTTATCTGTCTGGAATCCTGCACTCCATCTTTCCTTATATATATGATAATCATACCCACCAAGGATATGTATATCTGTATTCAGATGGAAAGCAATATTCCTGAAATTTAGACCAACATGATCGGGATCAAATCTCAGAGATTGTAGCCGACTATCGAAAAGGTAAGCCGTAACGGCTACATCACGCTTACCAAAAAGCTTCTTTTCCTGCCCTTGCAGACATTTTTGTTGAAGTCTCCAACCGACTTCCGGCAAGTTCATAGCCCGAAGTCGATTGAAGTACCATTGTAATTTACTCATCAATGATTGTTAATCATTAATTACTAATTCATTTTTACTAATTAGAACTCAGTCTGTTTGAAGTTCATCTTGTGCTCTTCATTCTGAGCTTCATGATTCTGGTTAATGTCTCCCCAAGAGATACCCTCATACTTGCCATCATAGTTCACTTCTTTCCACTGGCGAACCAAGTCAATGACAATCTTGTTAGGATAATTCTTCAAAACATCCTCAAAGTCCTTTTCCTTATTAGTAACCACAAGCACGTCGCTGTTCTTGCATACATCATCCAAGTCGGCAGTAACGAAATGCTGCAAGTGTGGAATCTTAGCCATGATAAAGTCCTTGTTGGTACCCGTCAACTCAGAAATCTTCACGTTACGGTCGTAAATTTTGATTGCAAAGCCCTTACCCAACAAACTTTCAACAACATCAACGATAGGAGAACAACGCAAGTCATCGGTACCAGCCTTGAAACTCAAGCCCAAGATACCAACCTTACGCTGACCTTGATTCATGATAAGTTGAACTGCACGTTTCTTTTGATTTTCATTACTTTGGAAGATACTCTCAATAACAGGAACATCCACATAGTTGTCATGTGCCAAGGTCTTCAAAGCCTTCATATCTTTTGGCAGGCAAGAGCCACCATAAGCGAAACCAGGCTTGAAATAGTAAGGAGAAATATTCAACTGCTTATCCTTGCAGAAGATTTCCATTACCTTATGAGAATCAACGCCCACTGACTTGCAGATGTTACCAACCTCATTACCGAAGACAATCTTCAATGCATGATAAGTATTATTTACATACTTCATCATTTCTGCCACCTTGATGTCTGTGCAGATAAACTCAGCATTGATATGCTCATACATCTCACGGAATATCTTTTCTGCATACTCAGAATCAGTACCAATCAATGTCAATGGTGGATTGAAGTAATCCTCAACAGATGTTCCTTCACGAAGGAACTCCGGGTTGCTGACAACATTGAAATCTACGCCACGCTTCAAGCCACTTTCCTGCTCAATAATCTCACCAACCTTCTTATTGGTACCAGGAAGAACAGTTGAACGGATTGCAACAAGATGCATATTTGCAGGCTTCTTATCACCAGCAAACTTCTCTTTCAATGCACGACCGATACGTCCTGCCACAGTGTAGATATAATTAAGGTTCAAATGACCTTCAGGACTAGATGGAGTACCTACAACTATGAAAGATACTTCCGTTTCCATAATAGCTTCAGCTGCAACAGTAGTTGCAGACATCAGTCCCTTTTTGTGAGCTTCCTCACAAAGTTCAGCGATGCCTTCCTCGATGATAGTAGGCTTACCCTCATTCATCAGGCGCACCTTGTTCTCATTTACATCAACACCGATCACCTTGTGACCCAACTTTGCCAAACATGCCGCACCTACGCAACCTACGTAGCCGAGGCCAAAAATACTAATGTTCATAATTCTAAAAAATTATTTTATGAATTTATTTTCTTTAATTATACTTTTTGATAAAACGGGCAGGTACGCCTGCCCAGATTTCATTTGAAGGAATATCCTTAGTTACTATACTTCCTGCTCCTACAATGACATTATCTCCTATTGTTACAGACTTTGTTATAACTGTATTTGCACCTAAAAACACATTATTACCTATCTTTATTTTACCATATTCATAATCATGATAGCTTCCTCTAGGTATGACATAATGGGTCAATAAAATACAGCGCATTGTTATTGCACAATAATCACCAATTTCTATGTTCTCGGGATGCTCACTATCAAAAATTACCTGCTGTCCAATAAAAGACTTTCCGCATTTCACGCCCCCCCCATCTTACCAATTTAAGTCGTAACGAATTAGGAAGGAAATTAGACATTGACATTCTCAATGCCAGAGCTCTTATTATTCTTTTTAACCTCATTTTAAATATTACAATAGTGAATCATAAAGTGTTTCTAATTGTTTTTCAACATATTCAGGTAAATGCTCACCAACTCTAGACAACGAGATGCGCCCCATTCGATTACGCAAATCAGCATCATTTAATAAAGACATAATAGCTTTATATATATCTTCCTTATTTCCAGGTTCTACCAAATAACCATTTTCTCCATTAGAAACTATCTCAGGAATACCACCTACTGGTGTCGAAATAATTGGCATCCCATAACTCATTGCTTCAAGAATGGATATAGGCAATCCTTCTTTATAAGATGGTAAAATATAAGCATCCGACTTATTCAGGAGTTCAATCTTCTTATCACCAGAAACCCAACCTTCAAATATTACAATATCTGCAATACCATATTCCTTAATAAGTTGTTTTACATGTTCAATTTCACCATTACCACCTATATACAATTTTAATTTTCCTTGGAATTCTACCTTATGATCCCTAATACATTCCAACAAATCATAAATACCCTTATTCTTTCCTAATAAGCCTAGAAACAAAAGTGTAAAATAACCTGTTTGTTGTTTATGAACAACAGGAGCAGATATTACATTCTTTATAATTTCAACTCTTTTAGTAGGAAACTCATTCTTGAAATATTCCTTCCAATATTCGGACAAAGCTATAATAACATCACTTTTATCAACTACTTTCCTTACAGCATATCTATGCTGTTGATAAAAAACAGCAAATCTACCAGCATGCATATGCCAAACTACCTTTTTATGAAAGAATTTAGCAATATAAATAAAGATTGCTTTTCTCCAAAAACTTGCCCCAACCGAACCTTGTACATGCACTATTTTTATTTCAGGATGGAATAACATCCAATACAGAAATTGCAGAATAGCCTTACACAATACAAGCAATTTCTTAACCTGCCCATTAGTAACAGTTGTAGTTACATGATTAAAAGGCTGATAAAAAGTACTATATACATTCTCAACCGCAGCAACACCACCACGAACCACACGATAATCTATACCTATGGTTAATATATTCTTTGCTTCCATTTATCGTTGATTATATAGATATATTAAAAATAAACACATTAGCATATACAGAACTTTTGCTACCTGTTTTTTAGGGAAAACTATATCGAAATTTAAGAATACAGCAAAAACTAACAGAAAAGGTACAAAAAATGGTATATGATAACGGAGATCCAAACCCGTGCCTGTTAAGGCAAGCATAACAACACCTAAGACGACACTAGATGCTACTGAGTAAAACTCGATTTTCATATTCTTTATTACCCAAAATATAGTAGCACAAACAGGTAAATTTAGGAGCATCTTTAATAAAGAAGAATAACTAAAAAATAAGGTGTCTTTAAAATAAGTGTAATTAGGGAAGGGACCAACTATACTCGCAGCTATATCTCCCATTTTTTTACCATATGAGTTGTTTCCTGCACTATTATATCGTGACTCTGCTATGTTATAAATTTCATCCATAGATTTTCCCAGTACTTTCTCTGCTATAATATTTATCATTATTGGACCTAAAAATGCAGCACCAAGCAAAATAAATGTATATAATTTCTTATTTCTTTCTTTGATATAAGCTCCAAGAATAAAGGAAACAACTATAATGAAAGTTACAGCAGTTCTAAAGAAAATCGTAAAGCCACCGAATAATCCAAACCAAAACAAATCCGTCATTTTTCTTGTTCGTTGATACTTTACCATATAATAAAAAGCACCAGCTATGAAGAACATGAATAAATCTTCTTTTCTTCCTGTAGCAGAAATATCAACAAAAAACGTAAATGTCGAAAAGAGCGTAGCTATTATTCTTGAATTTGTATCATCATTTCTTTTTTTATTATAGAGTTCGCAAGTTTTATATAAGAACTTGGCAGAAAAAGCTATCAAGAAAGCGTTTAATATGATTACAAGCCATAAGGCTATGTCTTGCGACATCACTTTGTGAATGAAAAACAGATAGAAAGTATAACCAAAATCATCAATATTTCCCCAATAATTATGCTCTAAGAAATATTTGTATTCTCCTATTGTTTTATAATTTGCAAGTAACGCATACCGAAAATAATTTATAGCATCGTTGTTCGGATCATTACCAAAGATAGACACTTTATCATAGCTAATGAAAACTAATCGAAGGCATACAGACAGAACCAACTGAAATAAAAATGTCAATAACAATATGTTCTTTCCTTTATTTTTCAACATAAAAGAAGCATATCCAAATGAACTTAATGCTATCACTATTTGCATCACAATGGCATAAGTATCTATTTTTTCTTTATATCCTACGCACATGAAAAGCAAATAAAATAGCAAAAATATAACAAATGCCTTTTTAAAATACATCATATTATTTTTCTCTAAGAAAAGAATTTCTACTTTTAAATGTTCTCGAAATATTTTGAAAGCAGTTCAGAATATTTTTGAGGATTGAAAAACTTATCCATCACGATTCTGTATTCTTTTTCCAAATCATCAGAAGCTATGACATCATGCAAAGCCTTGTCGATAACAATATCCTTATCTGTATCTCCAAAACAATATAAATGTTCATATTCCTTAGCAATGTCAGCATAAGCCTTTATCGTATCAGTAAATATTGGAACGACTCCATTTCCCAAATAATTTGCTAGCTTAGTAGGAGTTGCTACTTGATTAATCATGTTATTATCACGTATCAAAAAGCCAAACTTGCATTTCGCCAACACATCATCTACCTCAGATTGAGGGACAGATTCTACAGAGAAGTTTTTTATGTCATATGTCTTAATGATTTTCTTAGCTTTTTCTAAATCAAAAGTATAGATTTTCAAGAATGTATTAGGGTACTTTTCCTCTATTTCTTTATAAGTGTCCAATATCAAGTTAAAGCCTTGATAAGCCTGAATTCCTCCTGCATAACAAAAGACATTATGCTCATACTTATCCGAAAGATAAAAATTATCTCTATTAAACTCACTATTAAAGCATGGCATTACAAAAGCGTGCTTTAAATTCAAGTGATATTTCTTTTCATAAAATTCTACTTGATATTTTGAGACACAGATAGGAAACTTAACTTTCTTAAGAGAAAATTTCTCTGCCAAAGAGAACGCTAATCGACGTAATTTAGATCTAGTTCTCAAAAAATCCTCTTCTGGTACTATACCTTGATACCAATAAATAAAGTTTCTAAATCCCTTGAAAAAGAGATATACAAATGTATCAAACGAGGTAATCAAAAAATAAGTATCTTTAGGTAATTTCTTTACCTCTGGAGAATTGTGAGATTCTATTTCACAAACTTTATTACCATTAAGTTTTAAACCATTAAGTATTATATTGTAATAATAGCCCGTTACTATACGGACATCCTTCTTAAAATAATATATTGTCTGCATATTCATTACACTTTATTGATTAATTCCTTATATGTTAAAGATGTATATAACTTGGAAAACAAGCGAAAACACTGCTGTACACTAGGAGAATAATCTTTCGGATGGTCTATCAATGTTATTATCTTATGACCACAAAGAATTGTGCCCATAAGGGATGTAAAAGGAGAGATGCGAGACATAGAGACCATCGACCAAGGATTTTTTTCCATAGGTGGTAAGTCATCTCTTTGATGAGTTCCATCCGTAACCGGAGTGGCTTTTCTTGTACAAATTCTATAAATTTTATCTACCACCTTTAGCCAAAGAGAACGCTTGTAGGTACTAATTGGTACTTCAAGAAACTCACCATTCTCTTTGCTTATAAGAACATCATCATTAAAACGATAAGAATCTACCTCTTTCAAGAATTTCTTTCTGAAATCATAAAAAGAAGACTTACATTTATAATAAGCTCCATAAGCGACCGAAGAGTCTATCTTTAAGCCTACAGCCCGATAAGCCTTCCTTAATTTATCAAATGGCTGTACAGCCCATCCGCCTGCTCTAAATGCACAAATATCATAATGAGGATCTACGGATCTTGCAATTTCTGTCAATTTGTCCATCCCTTCTACAAACATTTGCATGATTTCTTCTTGCGAAAAAGAATTCAAACTATAATGACTATAGTCAGAAAAATCCCAAGTTCCATCGTTATTATACTTTGCATTTACCCAATGTGGATGAATATGTAATTCAATGCGATGTCCTCTTCTCACGATATCCTGTAATTGAGAGACAATCAGATTATAATCAGAAATTGTACGCTCAGTAGATTGTAACTTCAGATATTTCAACATCTGCCAATCTACAAAGAAATTTCCTTTAAACCCATATTTATCCATCCCATCAAGGAGTAAATAAGTTGGCTCTATCAAACTCTTACGAACTGTTCCTGACTTATAGCCAAAGAACAGTTCGTAATCGAAAGAAAGTATTATTTTTTTTCTAGTCATTTCTTAGAGCATTAACAATTCTTCCACAAGCTTTACCATCCCCATAAGGATTAACGGCCTTACTCATTTTTTCATAAGCTGTATCATCCTCAAGTAGTGTACTTACTTCATTAATTATCTTATCATAGTCTGTACCAACAAGATGGACAGTACCAGATTCTAGTGCTTCCGGACGTTCAGTTGTATCACGCATAACAAGAACTGGCTTGCCTAAACCAGGAGCCTCTTCCTGAATACCACCAGAGTCTGTAAGAACAATGGTTGACTTCTCCATCAAATAGACGAATTCGAGATATTGTAATGGTTCTATGAAGAAGAAGTTCGGACGTGTTAAATCCTCGCCAAACACTTCATGAATAGGCTTACGAACATTTGGATTCAAATGCATTGGATAAACAAAATCAACATCTGGGTATTTCTCTGAAAGATCCTTCATGGCTGTTACCATGCGAATGAAACCTTCACCAAAGTTTTCACGACGATGACCAGTAATAAGAACAAGTTTCTTACCATCCTTCAGTCGCTTTACATCATACCCTGCCTTTGCAAGAATTTCTTCCTGTTCTTTAGCAAGAGCTATGTCGTTCTTCAGTTTTTCAACTACCATATGAAGAGCGTCTATTACAGTATTACCAGTAACAACGATTTTACCATGAACATTCTCTTCCAAAAGATTCTTCTCAGAGAGTGGAGTTGGAGAAAAATTATAAGTTGCAATACGCCCTGTAATCTGTCTGTTCATCTCCTCTGGCCATGGTGAATAAATATTATGTGTACGTAGACCAGCCTCTACGTGACCAACTGGTATCTGAGCATAGAATGCAGCCAAAGCTCCAGCCGTGGATGTTGTTGTATCACCATGAACGAGTACAACATCAGGACGGCACTCTTTAAAAACATCACGAAGTCCAGTAAGAACTCGCGCAGTAACATCTGTCAAATCCTGGCCTTGTTTCATAATATTGAGGTCATAATCTGGCTTTACGTCGAATATAGTTAATACTTGATCTAACATTTCTCTATGCTGACCAGTAACGCAAACTATAGTTTCGAAATTCTTTGTATCCTTTTGGAATTCCTTAACCAATGGACACATTTTGATGGCCTCAGGACGAGTACCAAAAACTAACATAACTTTTTTCATACAAACTTTTTATTTTTGAAATATTCTTTCTTTCATAATAGCATAAACTTCTTTTAAAGATTCATTATGAGTTATAAATGCCAATCCTATATAAAAAGAAGCAAATGTGCCCCCACCCAGCAATAACTCAGCATACAAATTATTCAGACAGTAAACAGGTATTAGGGCTGTTAAAGTACTGAGCCCACTTTAAAAAGGGGTTCAGTAAGATAAGATAATTTTCTTTTTTCTAAACATTGTTTATCTATAATCTAATTGAAGTCACAGCCTATTTACTGTATCTTAATGAAGTTTCCAGGAAGCGATAAGATTTGTCTCTCAAGTAGTTTAACCGCACTTGCACATTCTCCCAATTGATGGGTCTACATGCAACCATCAAAGCTTCATCCTTGTTAAATACCAAACGATCAGCCAACCCTAAACCTTTTAATAAAGATTCAAAGCGAGACAAGCCACGCTTTTTATTACCAATAACAACAAAATCACGCTGGAATATAATACTAAACACCATTGCGTGAAAAGAATCCACCACCATAAACTTGCCTGCTATAAAACCTGTCAACCACCTTTCTATTGATGGCGCTATTCTGTCTTTTACAGATGCATTAGAGTCTTCGGTCTTTGTATTGATATAGTTAACAGCTAAATGCATTTGCGATGCTATTAGATTGGCAATTGCTTCTTTATCTTCTGTTCTATCAAGAAAATAGCATTGACAAAATGGCTCTCTTTCGGGAATTACCTTTAATAAGTCATAATAGAATTGTTGAGTATGCAATAATGTTGGATCCAAGACATGCATAGCGTCAACATTCAGATATTTTTTGCATAGCGAAACTCCACTATCCTCTCTAACAGACAAAGCAGAAAACCTACAGGCAAGAGATTTACATCTTTCTGTTTGACCTTCAGAATATTCCCATTCATCTGTACCAAATGATGGAGCATAAGCTACTTTAAGAATATCATACGATTCTGCGAAATCAAGCCAATAATCCATCACATTGGGAACGTATTTTGGACGCCAGGTTTGATCAGAGCCAACCACAATTGCTTGAAAATGCCCTGCTGCCATCACCTTTTGTAACTCCAAAGAAGAATGTACAGATATAATATCTTTTCTAAATCTGTCAATAAAGTGCTGCTGCTCCGCCATGATTTCCTTTGGAAATTGATTACGATAAAATATATCGCCTTTATATCCAAAGAGAAGTTTCTTAATTAACCTTTTCAATATAATTATACCATATTGAAAAATCGGCGTTCGTTCTGGTTGCCTATCCAAAACAGTTACTTCACAACCCAATTCATTCAATTTGGAATATAAAGCATATGTCTGTAATAGGCATCCATGACTATAATGTAAAGGAAAAACCAATAATGCTACTTTCATATTATGAAATACTATAAAGATTCAAATTAATTATTTCGGCATTTATATTACTTTTTTTATCGTCCCATAAAATCACGCCAAGTTCACCATTTTGATTAGAGTATTGAGTATCATGTATTACCATCAGAGAATTGCCATCTATAGACAAACCATAAAAGCCATCCAAACATATTAATGACATTTCATAGACTTTTCCTATCTCTAGATTAAACGGAATTTGAGAAATCGGACTTGAAAAAAAACCGTTTGTTACAATCTCCGAAACTAACGTAGTGCCATCCACTATTCGAAATCTTAATCTCTCAAATAGTGATTTATGTCTAAACGCTAACTGAAATTCTTTAAAAATAGAATTAAACTTAACATGTATATCTAGACGGACGTTACAGAATTTATGGTCGAATGTTGTAAGATATATCCAATCATTAAAGATTCCACGACTTATTAGTTTTATATGGTTATCAGAAGTTATCTGTATTTTTTTTATTTCTTGTAATATGGAATTAAATTCTCGTTTATCACCAGAATATAAACCTATTGAATGCAATAACATAAAAATTTTCAGATATACAACTTGATTCCAAGTTTCATCTTTATAATCTAAAATCGGAACTAAATCCGAAATGCTATATAATTTGCGCCACAAAGTTATATCATTATTATATAATGAAAAAGGCTCTACAGATACATACCTTTGTTTCAGTTTGTTTTCTATTTGCGCTTGACGAAAACGTCTATTAATACTAACTATTATATCAATTAAATGGGATAAATTAATTTTCATATCTTTCGAATATACGTCTGATAAATATGTCTAAGGATTCCCTTTATTTGCTGACATAAAGATGGATGCGATAGAATTTTCACACGTTCTATTACAGACCTATTTGTATCAGCAAAGAAGCATTTCCTTTTATTTCCAAAAAACTTTTTATAAAATATTACGTCATAAAACGACATTCGGGGGGGTAGAACACAATTTTATAGAACTATTACGTCTGACTATATTATCATATTCAACATTTTTCAAATCCAAGTTTATTGTTTGAATCATATTATTCCCTTCTATAGTATTTACCATCACAGCACTTATACCTTTGTCGTCATTTAAATCTGGATACAAAGTATCAATACCCCAAAAATCAGCCAAAGTAATATCGCTACCACTTCGTAAACTTTTTGCAGGACATTTCATACAGGATGGTCGAAGATAAAGATTATAATTATTAAAACCTAAGAAATAAGGATCTTCATTATGAGCATGAGATACCTTAACAGTATTAATATCCCCAGAGGTAGTAGGCTTTGCTAGCGTGAATGTTAAACAAAATTTCTTCCATCCAAAAGATTTATCTCTGAAAGTGATGCTTTTTAACAAATCCGATTTTATGTTCTGATTAGTATATTTTTTTATCTCTTCTAAATACTGTTGCCAAATTTTTGGGGAAGGAACTCCATGACATATAAAATCAACAGTTATCAAATTATCATATTTTTTATGTAAAAATCTCAATAAACCAGCATTCTGGCATGGGGTTCCGGAAAAAAGCACCTTTATTCCTTTATTAAGGAATTCCCTAACTCTTACATAACTTTCACTGATATGGCTTTGTACATACTTTGAGCCCATAAATGGATACAAACCATCCATAGTTTTTGAATAGTGATGGACTACATTCCAGTTATCATCAAAACATGCTCCAAAAACTATTCCGCCTTCTGAAATAATCTGTTTCGCCAAAAGAATAAACACCCCTCCTGAAGATGAATTCAAACGCTCACTCTCTTCAGGATTAACTGCGGCATAACAAGCCATAGGAAGACGAATATCCCTCTTGTTTATGACAGGGCATGTTTTCTCACATAAGCCACAGTTTATACAGGTTTTCAAATTTACAGTAGGATATAAAAAACCTTCTATATCAACCTTCAAATCTATACATTGTCGAGGACATATTTGAACACAGGCCTCACAACCACAACATTTAGTTTTATCTTTTATATCAATCATTTTACAAATCTATTTATGAAAGTTTTAGCCTTATCAAGCATAAATTTACGTTCTTCTACACCTAGCCCAAAGAGATAGCATGAGAACAACGTGGTTATAAACATCAGAACTATCTGGATGATTCTCACATAAGCATCAGTATGCATCAATGCGATTATCAATCCGAAGACAATTGACGATACAAGAACTTTTACTATAGGATAGCATACCTTTATGCTATATTCGCATAAGGACAAAGATATCATAGGTTTTACTACTATAAGCCTAACAACACAAGATAAAAGTATTATAAAAAAATGAACTATATAAACAGAACTTGCTTCACATCCGAGCTTTAACGCAATATAGGATACTGGTAAAATCAGTAATAAAATACCACCAACTAAACTTTGATACGTTTTGACTCGACCTGTTGCAGCTGCCGCAATTGCGATTGGCTGTGCTGTGGAGTTTACAAGAATTGTACAAAGCATAATCTTTACAAAAGATGAGGTATATTCAGGCACATTACTAAGCCATAACTTTAGCACATAATCTGCAGAAAAGAAAAGCGGCAATGCAAATATCAACACCAAATAAAATGAAAATTTTGATGTTCTAAATAACAACGAATGCATCTCGCTGATATTGCCAGTAGCATATTTTTTTGTAATTTGCGGATTTACTGCCATTTGGAAATTTGTGGAGAACTGATTTAAAGCAGCTTCAACCTGAGTACAAATTGCACGCGCTGCATTCACTGTCGGTCCAAAGAATACATTTAATAATAGGTTCAATCCCTGACTATAAAAAGTACCAGCAAGGCCGCCAAAGAGATTCCATCCTGCAAAAGAACCAATTTCCTTAAACAATTCCTTATTCCAATAGAAACTCAATCTAGATTCCTCAAAATGCCGTATACAATACTTTGAATATATAAACCTTATAATAAACTGTACAAGTGCCATTAATATAGCAAAAACAATAAGCTTATCATAGTCAAACACCAACAACAGATAAACGATAACCAAACGTAAGGAAACTTCAATTGTAGAAATATATGCGAATGCTTTCATACGCTCATGAGCTATTATCACTGCATTATATGGAACACTCATTATTTGAAGTACCATAACGACTATAGATAACTGAAAAACCCAATGAGCAGCAACTAAACGATCATTTGGTATTACCATTTTTGCATGCATAAACCAAATTCCTATCGTTTCAGAAATTGCAACTATTATTAAAGAGGCAAGTAATAATATCTGGCTACTAACCACAAAAACACGCTGCAATTTTACATAATCACCAATTCCCAAATAATAAGTAAGATAACGCTGAATGGATGTATTTAATGCACCTTGAAGAAATGAAAGCATCATAACAACACCACCAACGACATTATATATACCGAAATCAACAACGCCTAAAACCTGAAGCAATGCTCTAGATGTATATAATGATACGATCATCATCAGTATCATTCTTATATATAACATCAGCGTATTCTTTACAATTCTTTTATTTTCAATTTTTTCCACTATATGAAATAATATTCTTATTACAAATTCTAAAATATCCTATTCTTGTCCCTACTTTTAAAAGTAAGGCCTGTTTAAAGTGGGCTCAGTAGTTTATACAAGTTCTCTTTTATATCGAATGGAGAATCGAAGTCCTTCAGCATGGCATGCTTCGTATCTTTCTCTGAGAGATTGGCATGCTCTGTTGGAATCTTCCAATCGATACCGAGAGTATCATCAAAGATGCTGATACCACCATCGGCTTCTGGATGATAGAAGTTATCACATTTATATTGGAAGACGGCAGTCTCTGAGAGGACTGCGAAACCATGGGCAAAGCCCTTTGGGATGAAGAACTGGCGATGATTGTCTTCTGTCAGTTCTACTGCCACATGCTTGCCATAGGTTGGTGATCCTTTGCGGATATCTACGGCTACATCGAGGACTCTGCCCTTAACGCAGCGCACCAATTTGCTCTGGGTGTAAGGTGGGCGCTGAAAGTGCAAGCCTCGCATCACGCCATAGCTGCTCATCGACTCGTTGTCTTGGCAGAAGTGAACACTGTGCCCCAAGATTGGGGCAACCTTTTCTTCAAACTCTCGCTCGCTGAAGCTCTCGAAGAAGTAGCCACGAGAGTCGCGGAAGAGGCGTGGCTCTATAATGAGGACGCCTTCTATAGTTGTTTTGATAATATTCATTGTTATTTTCCAAATTCCTTAATTCTCTGTTCTTCATTCAAAGAACAAACAAGCAGTTGTCCATTCTTCTCGGCTACGATATAGCCATCTAAGCCTTGAACAACCACCTTGCTTTCATCGGCTGCATGAACCACGCAGTTCTTGCATTCATACAAGCGGATGTCCTTGGCTACCTTGGCATTGCCAGCCTCATCTTGTGGGAGTAAGGTACGGAGACTGCCCCAACTGCCTAAGTCGCTCCAGCCGAACTCGGCTGGCAGGGTATAGATTTCCTTCGACTTCTCCATCACGGCATAGTCAATGCTGATCTTCTCACAGGTTGGGAAGAGTTTGCCAACTACCTCTTTCTCCTGTTCGGTATAGAAAGAAGGTGCCATCTCGTCCATGATGCTGGCAAGATTTGGCTGGAAGGTTCGGATTGCCTTACTGATGGTATCGATGTTCCATACGAAGATTCCGGCATTCCAATAGTAATTGCCAGCAGCAAGGTATTGCTCTGCTGTCTCCAGGTTTGGCTTTTCCTTGAAAGCCTCTACCTTGTAGATTTCATCTATGGATGTTGGCTCTGCTGCGGCGATATAGCCATAGCCAGTTTCTGGGCGGCTTGGCTTAATACCGATGGTAACAATGGCGTTCTTATCGGATGTATAGCCCAATGCCTTGCTGAGTACTCGCTGATACTCCGAGGTATTAATGACCAGAGCATCGGATGGTGTCACTACGATATTGGCATCAGGATGCTTCTTTTGGATCTTCCAGCAGGCATAAGCAATACATGGAGCGGTATTGCGAGCCTCCGGCTCTGATAATATGTTATCTACTGGCATGTCAGGGATTTGCTCCTTGACAATGCGAATGTATTTCTCGTTTGTCACTACCCACATGTTCTCGACAGGACAGATTGGCTTCAATCTATCTACTGTCAATTGAATGAGGGAACGGCCGACACCCATCACATCAATGAACTGCTTTGGGTAATCGGGGGTTGACATAGGCCAGAAGCGGCTGCCTACGCCCCCGGCCATGATTATTATTTGTATGTTGTTGTAATTATGAATCATATTGTCATTTTACCTCTTTATTTTCCCATAATCCGTTTCATCGCTGCCATCATTCGGAGCTGTTTAGCAGTTGGTCCTTTCTGACCTTTCTCAGCCAAGTCAAGATAGAACTTGTAGTTGCTTGCCAAAGCCTCTCGAAGTTCATCAGGCATGAGCATATGCCATTCTTGCTTTTCCTCATCGCAATAGGTGGCAACCAAGTATAGTTTCTGAAGCTTGTACTGGGTCTTGCGCATCTTGCGAACAACATAGGTGTTGGCACCGCCCTTGACAAACTCATCGATAATTTGTAACTCTTGCTTGTTGAGGTTGCTCAATATCTCAATAGGATTATCGAGCAGTTCCTGCGCTACTCGGCGTGCCGTCTCGTCCTTCTTCAAGTTCGGGCTAACATACAGATCGAGTTTGTCACACACCTTTAGCATATTTACTTTGGTGACACCTCCTACGAGTTGAACCAAGCGTATGCTGGAATCAAAAGTTTTTGTATCTGGTAAAACTATCATGGGTTATCAGTTATTCTTGTCCATACAAATCTACATTGATATCGAATGGAGAGTCGAAGTCATTCAGCATCGCATGCTTCGTATCTTTCTCCGAGAGATTAACATGCTCAGTAGGTATTTTCCAATCAATATCAAGGCTGTCATCGAGGATAGAGATACCACCATCTGCCTCTGGATGATAGAAGTTATCACACTTGTATTGGAAGACGGCTGTTTCTGAGAGGACAGCGAAACCATGGGCAAAGCCTTTTGGAATGAAGAATTGGCGGTGATTATCTTCTGTCAGCTCTACTGCCACGTGCTTGCCATAAGTAGGAGATCCTTTACGAATATCTACTGCAACATCGAGCACTCTACCTTTTACGCAGCGTACCAACTTGCTCTGAGTATAAGGTGGGCGCTGGAAGTGCAAGCCTCGCATGACACCATAGCTGCTCATACTTTCATTATCTTGGCAGAAGTGTACACTATGTCCCAGGATAGGAGAGACTTTCTCTTCAAACTCTTGCTCGCTGAAGCTCTCGAAGAAGTAACCTCTAGCATCACGGAAGAGGCGTGGCTCAATAATGAGAACACCCTCAATATCTGTTTTTACTATATTCATTGTTTTATCTCCTCATTAACTTTGCTGCAAATTCAAAGAAATCTGCAACATTCTTGAGATTATCAAACTGCTGGCAACACATACTGGTATAAGGTTCAGGGAACCTACTGCGTATATCTACCTTTATTATACTTGCCAAAGCCTCCTTTTGTGTAGGATTTCAGCAATTCGTTGTATAGTTGTTCCGTCATAATATTCTCTGTCATTCAACATCCTTACTATATTTATCTCCTCACATACAACAAGATTACTATTTGATAGCAAAATATTCTTCACTATTTGCTTGTTGTTATCTGATGTTTGAGACGTATGCTTTAAATAAAAAGAGTTCTACCATCGTGTTTCTCTACCCAATGTCTTTCATTTTTGAATCCAAGACCTTTTCGATATTGTTCGTCAAAAATAGAAGCCAAATCTGGACTACAAGCCACAAGATTATCTCCTTGACAAATATCAGAAGTTATCTCACCAGTAAGATATCCTCCACAAATTTGAAGCTCATCAGAACATAATACATGTCCATGTAAATATTCTCTATCGATTAGAAAATCTATGAAGAACTGAGGCTTTTTGTTCATAGCCTTAAGAGTCCGTAGGAAGACATCTAAATCATCATATTTAATGGCCCAAGGATAATTTCCTCCTTCTTGCAACTCTAACAAAGAATACAAATCTGCTTGTATTTGACCAAAAGACTTTTGAGTTACAATAATAGAAAAATCTCCATCTTTGTACTTGGTTGTGTCTATTGTGTCAATTATGTTTCCATGTTCATCCTTAATAACCAAAGGAACCTGCTGATAAAACTTTTCTGTAACTCGCCATGTTTGCTTATAAGCATAACCTATACTACGATTGAAATCTTGAAGAATTCGTGTATATGCTCGGTCTGGATCTCTAAACGGCTCATTTATTTTGTAAGCCTTAGATTCTATTATGAAAGCCTTATCTTTCCACAAAATTAAAATATCTTGCTCACTATTATCTACATAATAACTAGTATAGCATTTTATGTACTTACCAAAGACGGACTTGAATAAGTTGACTATATTATTTTCCAGCAATTTTCCTTTTTCCTTTACATATTTGGTTCGGTTCTTCTCTAACTTGCAACATAATTCCTCCAAAAAAGCATCAATCGCATGTAAGACTTGCTTTATTTCGAAAACTTGATAAAGACCATCTCCGAGATTCAATATAGGGGAACGATACAACGGATTATTTGTTGATGTATAATAGAGAAAATCAGAATCTGCCACCTTAAAAGAAAGCACAGACAAAATTATCTCCACCTTGTCCAAAGACAAATCTTTATCCTCTAAGTCTGATGCTTTGAAGCGATTCTTCATACCATAATCTGCGGCAAAAGTATACATAGGAAAATGACTTTTACCCAATGTTTTTATCTCTTCAGGAACCTCATCTACCACACCAAGTTGTAAGGTTGTATATTCTTGCCAATTAGAGCGAATTTGAGATATTTCAGGATTTGGGAAACTCTTTAAATTATCTTCACACCATCTATCTAAATTATCATAGAAATGAAGGAAATCAATAGTCCTTAGCCCAATCTCAGTTTTTATTATAGCATCTAATTTTTGATATAAATCTGAAATCCAACTTATAGACTGTTCTTCAAAATTCAGAGGTCCCTGATTAAAATAGGACAGAAAAGACGGCATTGCCACTTCTCGTTTTTTCTTCCATTCATTTGTAATCTCAGTTTCGTCTTTTGGTAGGAATATTTTAAAATACTCCGTTTCTATGGCATTTAAGTGATTTACAATATATGCCCAGTCTTCTTCTGTCCAATTCACTTCCTCGCCACTCTTCGTTGTAGTTACCAACAGACCTGCTAGATAATACAATTGTCTCATGGGAGACGATAACATACATACTTCATCTTGAGCAAATCCCAATGAAGAGGTTTCAATCAGTTGGGTAAAATGTCCAAGGATAATTCGCTTATCATATTTTGTCAAGAACTGTTTAAGTTCATTTGACAATCTTTCTAATTCTTTCATATTTCATCAACATAATTTTCTGTAGCTTTCGGCATTCTGCTCCATACGAAGCTGTTCGGAAAGCGACAATATACTTTCATCAACCCATTTTTTTACAAGTGGATTCATATTATGCTCCAACTTTTTAAAGCATGTTATCTTTTTTTCTAATAGAGGTATTATGGAGCCTACCCATGAGTAAGAACCCATATTACTACTGAATTCAGATAAAATATTCTCTTGTTCTTTAAAGTTTTCAAAATGCTCCAATAACCAATAGAAGAACTTGCTAAATGAAGGTTCATCTTTGTCTGAATAATCAAACACAGGAGCTAAGTAGGCTAGTCTATAAGGCAAGCAACCTTGTGATTCCTGTAAGCAAACATCTTTGATAGTTTCTATATTGCACTGGAACAATGGTCCTGCTCCAAAGCCATCACCACTGCCAAGGTCCTTACCTCCAAAATACCAAAAATCTGATTGTTTATTGGAGATTTCTTTTAAAACATCAAGTAATATATACTTTTGATACTTCGGTAACAAAGTAAAGTATAATTGATCATTAACCCGAAAACTCTCATAATCATGAATTACTCTAAGTAGTTTATGGTTATATGCTACTGCAAAAGCCATTTCATCACCAGATTCCAAGATGTTTTTAACTACACTTTTGACACTATAAGCATCTACCGTTGACTTCTTACAATCGTAAGCCAATAGCAACTCTTTGGTCAATGTTGCCATTGGTTCCTCTAAAATAATAGACGAATACTCATGGGCTATAATATAATCCAACAATATGTCGTCGCACTCAGCCACATTCATACGAATATAATCGCAGATTTCAAACATTCTTTCCACCGTGTCTATAGCAACACGATAGAGATATTGGCGCAGAGTTTTTTGGGGGGAAAGTTGCTTTTCTTGAATCAAGCCAACAACTTCTTTCAAAACACTTAAATCTTGGGTCTCTGTGTTTGCCTTCAATACTATATACTGCTGAAATTTCTTTAAGCGATATATAGATTGCAAGAAACTCTTTTTAGCTTCACTGTCTGGCAAAGAGAAATAAAGGATGTTAAGAAAACTACTTTGATAATCAGGGCCTTTCGTTGCTATAATCTTGACTATAACACCAAAGAACTCCTTAACCTGTTGTTTTGTCAAGACATTTGATGTAGCACGAATAAATGCAATTTCATTAGTTTGATTATCCAACAATCTCAATACGAGTTTTGAGTCTGAGTATAATCTCTCATCTTGAAAGCGTTTTGCAATAGGCGTAAAATATTCAACAGCATGTGTCATTTTATCTTCAAAGGAATGTTCCCTATTTTCTGCATAAAACGCAGCATGAGTCTCTTCTAAAGCTAACAAAAAGTCCTTTGCACTAAATTGTCTCAACCAACCGTCTATTTTTGCCTTTCTTTCTGTAGAAAGTCTGTCTTGATTATACTTCCTCAATTTCAATAGTTGTTTGTGCATCTCTGGCCATTCATTGCCACGAACTTTAACTACTATATTTATAAGCTTTTCCAACAAGTCATAGCAACCTGACCGCAAACTAAGATCATATACATGACTCACAATAATGTCCGCAATTTGATTGACTATATCTGGCTTAGATTGCAAAAGCCGATTTATTATTTTTATACATCCTTCCCAGTACTCATATATATCAACACCCGTAGGCTCAAAATCCTTGTAAATTTTTCCATCTATATGCTCATATCCAGCATTGCGAGAAAAATGAGAATAAGAAAATGCACTATCTATAACCTTTAAAATGATAGGGGTATATTCATCTCCCAACTTTAGCAACTCTTCTATCACATCCAAACGTTGGCGTAATGTAGTTTCAGTTCCTGCTAAAGCCACATGAAAAAGTTGGAGCAATTGTCCTGTGGCATTATTTGCCCACGATTCATTTTCTGCCAAGGAAAACTTCGCCAATAAAAGGGTTGCCTTACGGAAAGTAGTCTCTGGCATACTCAATTTTTCCAAACACCAGATATAATTGCGACGCACATCACCTTTGATTACATTCTTAGCCCAATCTATAGACTGAGGCATAATGACATCAAAGAGGCAATTCATCACAGCGACTGGGTTCACTGTTGATATAGCGAGGAAGAGCCGTGAACCAAAGTCTGAACATACTACTTCCTCATAGTGGAAAGGGGCTCCTTTTGCCATCAGTCTTTCAAAAAGATATTTTGCTTTTTCATTATCTTGCATATTTTTAATACGCTTACACAAAGCTCGCTTCATTCTATTTGCTTGACCTATATTCTGAATGGCATCCAAATCGTTGAGAAGCTGTACCAGCCTACCTTGTCCGCAACTTCGGAACCATTGACCTACAAGCCATACTGCGAGAGGTAAAGGACGTACCAATAACCAACAAGAGTTTTTTTCTATCAGTTCTTTTTGAATGTATGTATTTACCAAATTCTCAAAGATGTCATCTATTCTCTGATTGCTATAATTCTCTAATGGTGTTATAGACTTGTTATACTTAACCAACTCATAATCATTCGTAAACTCCTGTTCATATCCTAGAGGTTCAAATAACGATAATGATTGCAAGGCTATACGAGCATCATTATCTATATTTTGATAACCACACATTCTTTTCCACAACTCATCTTCATTCATCAGGCTTGTAACACCTTTCTCTCTATAGGATTGAATCGCCTTAATTGCAACAACAGGGAAACCATCAGAAAGATTTTGTATCTGCTCAACAACACTTTCTGCTTGGCTACCCATCAAACCAATTTGTTCTTCTATATATTGATTGACAGACTCTATCAAGTCTCTGCGATGCAAAATCAAGTGGTTCACTCCATACTGTTGAACAAGTTCTTCTGTATCATTATAAATTCCAATAATCTTATAAGATGTATCTATTTCAGAACGTAACTTGCTAATTCTACTAAAAGCATCAGCATTACAATCATCAAGTACTATGATTCCCACTTCATCTTTCCTTTTTCGCAGAAATATAGAAAGGTCATTAAGCAGTCTTTCATCAGATGCATTACTACAGTAATAATTATGGGCATTATCTTCTTTTTTGAAAATTTCGAATATCATTCGGCTTTTGCCAAGACCAGACAAACCCAAGAATTGAATGAGTTGATATGGCTCTTCCAATATCTGATGCTTTATTTCATCAAACATTGGGAAAGTAACATAGGCTATACCATTCGTTTTGAATGAGTCTACGAAATTGTTCATTTTTATTAAAAGAGAAGAATCTGTTATTGTTACATTCTGCTCGACAATATTATTATCGCCTATAACCGAAGCAAAATTATTGCTTTGGTTATTACTTGGCCGAACAATGGTTTGCTCTCTTTTAAAAAGTTTTCTCAAAAAAGACTTGAAACCCATGAGTTTATTTCTTCTTTATATCTGATATAAGTAAAGAGAAGTCCGATACAGCCAATACTTGCTGTTATAACAGTACAGATTATTTGTGTTTTTGTCCATCCATTTACCTTTTTGGGAAGGACAAAAGATTTCTTCCCTTGATAAACTTCATTTTTGTTACCTTTGATGTCTGCTTTTGATGATATACCTGTACCTTGTGATACATGATTCTTATCACCATCAATCTTTATCACATTCTTTATTTGTTCCATTTTGAATATAATTTTATATTACAAACCTGCTTGATTGCAAGCGATTGGTAAAAACTCGTAAATATTTCATGCTTCGTATCTTTGTTATAATTTGATAATCTCCCTTGCCAAGCTCGGAGATTAATTATCTAAAATGGTTGCCCTATTATAGGAATGTCTAAGTCACTTGTTAAACCATCCATCATATTATCATCTAGAGGACCCTCAAAGAATCTTCTGCTAGCCATATCTACGTGCAATACAGCATCTCCTGTATAGCCTAATCTGTTCTTTGCTACAATTATCAATGCGACATTATGCATGTCATTACCTTTTTCGTCTTGGTAGATATGATAATATTCAGGTCTATGCACAAAGCAAACCACATCACTATCATCGCAAATAGTTCCGCTATCTCTGAGATCTGTCAACACTGGTCGATGATCAAATCGCTTTTCGCCCTCTGAATTTCTATTCAGTTGAGAAAGCAATACGATTGTAATGTTGAACTCTTTTGCCAAAGCTTTTAATCTCCTCGTTATATAGTTCAACTCCAGGTATCTGTTTTCAGTGAAGCCAGTTTTTGCAAAAATCAATTGTAGATAGTCGATGAAAACGACCTTTACTTGATGTTCTTGTACCGATTCTTCAACAGTTTTACAAATGTCATCTATAGTGTAAGTCGATTTTGTATCCAGATAAACTGGTGCGTTTACTATTCTAGATAATCCCTTGTCTAATTTTTCCCATTCCTCTGCAATTAGTTGACCACTAAGCAATGTTCTATACTTTATGTTAAGCGTACATGCAATAAGCGTATTGGTACACAACTGTTCTGTACTCTCTAATGAAATATACAGCGAAGGAATATTCTTTTCAATTGAGAGATTCCTCAACAAGTTAAAGGCAAAAGCAGTTTTGCCCATGCCTGTTCGTCCTCCTATAGTGACAAGAGTACCTTCTACAAGTCCACCAAGAACTTCATCAAGTCTTTCAAATCCTGTTGACAATCCAATCAGATGATCCTGGGTTGTCTCCCGTATTCTTTTTACAGAATTGTATATAGTTTCTTTTATTTCTTTCATGTGATTTTCTTTTTTATATAACCTCACTTACGCTCACCTCATCCATAATCTTGCGACGCAAGTCATTTGCTCATGACGATGATGGAGAATAAGTAGAATTTATATTGAGCCAACTATTCTTCCACCACCGCAAAGTCCTCTTTGTGTAATCCACGAATGGCTACAGCGTAGCCTCCAAAGTCAAAGACGAGCTGACGGTCACGGTCGATACGGACGATGTATCCCTCGCATCCTTTGAAAATGCCTGTTTTCACACGTAGTTTTACATGGTCTTTGGCAAATTTCTCGAATGGGTCTCTAAGAAAGGTCACTCTCTCAGGATTGTCTTTCAGGACAGTCATGAAAGGTTGCATCACCTTATTGCTAATAGATGCAGGCACACCCTTGCATCTGTCATTTACTAAATGGTATTGTGGGTAATGTGCTCTTAGAAAATCTTGCAGATCGTCAGTTTCGCCCTGCAAGAATACAAGTCCACTAATGGTTGGCTTCAATTCTTTTTTTACACCTCCGTTCTCGTTCTTTTGTCTGTATGTAAAAGAACGATGGATAAAACATGCATGGGAAGATTCTGGATTTGCCTTATTATAGGCTTTCATTTTTCTTTCAAAAACCTGGGCTGTCTTGTTATGGATAAACAGATAACCCCAAGGCATTCCTTCTATACCTGGATCCGATTTTTTATCAGCCCCAGTAATGTTGATGCCCTTTGGTAAGCGCTTGCTTACGTCGGCTGTAGAAGGTGAATTCAAGCAATCCTGCGTCATTTTCTCTTTCTACTTTATGTTCTTGGCTACAACCATACATGATGATTGAGGAAGCCTAGCTACTTTTATGTAATTATGCATAATCTTAATATCTTATGAGCATTAGTCGATATAATCTTGCACATGCTTATTTATTTTACATTCGTTGCTCATTCTTATTAGGAATGAGCGAAACATTCGGAAACAAACGAAAATCCACAATTTAGAGGAAGCATATAATGCCGATTAGCTAAACATTTGCAGTATATTTTGGGAGCTGTATACAAAAAATGATAAAATTTGACAGATAATTCAGGGAAAATTAGTATTTTTGCAATTAGTTATATCATTCCTAATAAGAATGGGCGAAGTTTGCTAAACATTTCCACAAAGTGGTTTTGTGGATAAATTTATGATAGTTCCTTTACAAATGTGTACACTTTTCTTATATATAAAGAAAAAGAGTTATCAGAATAGGTCTAAAAACAATAACCTGTTCTGATAACTCTTTTCTATGCTAGCGTATTCACCGCTTTTTGCTCTAAAAACGGGCAGTAATCACCTGTTGGATGATTTTCTTGTTGGCCTCATTGATGGTTGCTACGTCTATAGACTCCAGATAGATTTGTGTTGTCTTATATGAATTATGTCCCATGCCCTCACTGATGGTGGCTACCGGAATGTTCATGTGCAAGGCTACGCTTGCCCACGTGTGGCGTGCCACATAGGTGGTCAGCGGTATCTTCAAACCTATCATCTCACCGATTTTCTTCAGGTTGTAGTTGGTGTTGTGCTCCACTTTTCTGTATGCAAAGTAGGGCGTATCTTCTTTTCCTGTCAGGATGGGTAGCATATAGGGTGAATCCTTGGTTTGCTCGGCATATTTGTCGATGATGGTTTGCATTGGCTTCATCCACTCGATGTTGATATTTTGATGTGTCTTGCGACGGTTATAACTCACCAAACCACATTTCAAGTCGGTCTTTTTCAAGAATGCCATATCTACGAATGCCATTCCACGCAGATAGAAGCTGAGTAGAAATAAGTCTCGTGCCTTGTCAAGGGATGATCCTCTCGGCAAGTCCAATTCCTCTATTTTACGAATATCTTTTACAGAAATGGCTCGTTTGGCGGTTCGCACGTTACTTGTTTGAACATGGGAAAAAATGTTCTTGGCTGGCGCATGGCCTACTTCCACTGCTTTATTGTAAATGGTGCGCAGGGTTCGCAGATAGAAGGATACTGTGTTTTGCCCAACTCCTCTGTTAAACAGCCATGCCTGGTACATTTCCACCATCTCGCTGGTCATCTGAGAGAAGGTGAGGTCTTCATGGTTACGGAATTCCATGAATCGGTTGGCTGCATTGGTATAGTTGTTCCTGGTGCCGATGCACTGCATCTGTTCTTTCTTGGCTATCTGCTGGCGGAAGAAAGCAAAAACACTTTGGCTTGGTGGCAGCTGCTGTATCTCCTTGGCTATGTCGTCAATGGTATAAGGGATGCCCTCTGCATCTTTATCACGGATAATACGCAGCATCTGCTTCATCTCCCAATCTATCTTTGACTGGATGAGCTGCAGATGTGCCTGTCTGCTGTTACGGTTAGAAACAATGATAGCCGACTTCTTGTCGTTCCATTCGTCAGGAAAGACATGATAGTCGGTACTGATCCAGCGCAGACTGCGCTGGTGGATGAGATGATAATACAATGTGCCTTCCTTTCCTGGCACCGAGGATGCTCTGAATTTTACTTTTACTGTTGCCATAATACTAACTTTTTATTTGTGAACAATGTTGCTTTTTGGTTATTTACACCTTATATATATGTAAGCAACGGTATGGCAAGAATGTAGTTGTATATCAATAGCTATTTGGAGTCACTTCGTCGTTGTTGCT
>ERZ869983.40-NODE-40-length-41337-cov-6.914057_pt1 | contig 41337 bp, 36 predicted proteins | sample MGYA00521106_ERZ869983 | MGnify/ENA primary metagenome ERZ869983 (study PRJEB32232, sample SAMN07284972) | human gut metagenome | biome: human-associated habitat; material: feces | host: Homo sapiens | place: Tanzania | collected 2014-04-05 ...
GCTATCTAAAGTGGCGTTACATCATAGGGTGGTTGACAGCACCCTTTGTAGCAGAGTTTACTCTGTTACAACTGTATCAGGTACTTGGCTATCAGCAAGATAGTTTATTCCCATACGATACAGATTCATAGCTCCAATACGGTCATCATTAGACGTATAACCGCAGTTTTTGCAAGTAAACAAATGTATTTTCTTATTACGATTAGACTTTTCAGTATGTCCACAAGCAGGACAGCATTGACTGGTATAACGAGGATCCACCTTTATTACAGAAGATTGATTCTGCTTCGCTTTGTAAATCAGCTTCTGCTCAAGGTCATAAAAAGACCATGATACAGAAACATAGCGGTCTTTTGTTTTGACACGTTCTGTAACATTGCGAATACCAGTCAAATCTTCTAATACAAAGAGAGTATGCTTTGGATTACCGGTGGCGAGTGCCTTCGATACCTGATGGTTAATATCCTGCATCCAACGGTTTTCTCGCTGACCGATAGCTTTTAGTCTTCGCCTTGAGGATGGCGTATGTCGCATTTGAAGTTCTTTACGAAGCCTGGAATAATTAGCCCGTTTCTGTTTAATAGCTTTACCACTAACAAATCCGGACTTATGTTTGCTGTCATAAGTTGCAACAACAAAGTTAATACCTCTGTCAATACCTACAACATTACAAATATCAGAAATATTACTTTCTTCAACCTCATAGGTAACTGGTATATGCAGATAGTATTTACCATGTTTATTTACAAGTTTGGCAGTACCAAACTTGTAAATAGAATGGTTAAAATACTTAGACATACCCTCAGCAAAATAAGGAAGTTTCACACGACCATTAAGCGTATTGACGGAAAAGCAGTTTTGAGTTAAAGAATAATCTCTGTTCCAGACCAGGTCGTACTGAGGTTTTTTAAAAGATGGTTTTATCCATTCATTCTGATTTTCAAGAATGCTCTTATATCTTGCAATAACCGTTTTAAAAACAGACTGCGCCATTTGTGATTTGAGACTGAACTTTTCTCTTAGAGTAGAGTACAAAATTTTATTGAGTGAGAACTGCTTTAGGTCATGTGTGCGGAATACATAATCTGAAACATAATTACAGGCATCACAATAAACAGACATTGTTTTATTAAGCAAAACTTTATCTGTATCAGTTGCAACTATCTGAACTTTTGCAGTTATAGTTATCTGTTCCATAAAATGTACTCCTCTCATTGATGCTTCACTAATAATAGTGTATACTAATAATTAGTGAATGTCAATAACTATCAGAGGTGATTTATGGATCATAGATATAATCGTCATAACAGACGAAAATACAGTCTGAAAGTACATATAGTTCTTGTAACCAAATACCGCAAACAACTACTACAAGGCTCTATTGCTGATGATGTGAAACAAAAGATTCTCGATATAGCTAATACTCGTGGCTACGAAATAATTGCTATGGAAACAGACAAAGACCATATACATTTTTTGTTAAGTTATGATGCAACGGATAGAGTTTGCGACATTGTTAAAATTGTAAAGCAGGAAACAACATACTACTTATGGCAAAAGTATAATTCGGTCTTATCAAAACAGTATTGGAAGAAAAAAATATTTTGGTCAGATGGTTATTTTGCTTGTAGCATTGGAGAAGTGTCATCAGCAACTATACAAAAATATATTGAGAGTCAGGGATAACAGATAACGATTTACAAAGCTCCTCCCACCGCCTATGACAAACGAAAGGATTTATTTATGAAAGCAAACTTTCCATTACATAATCATATTTTTGAACATTCCTATCAGTTCCGCTTCACTCTCCTCGGATTCTTCAAACTCCGCAGATTCCGCGGCCCCCTCATCTTCTGCCCTGCCGACTCTACTGCCAGTTTCCTCAGACTCATAAACGTCGGCATCAATGATTTCTTCTTTTACCTGTTCAGACTCAGAATTTTCTTTATCTTCACCAGGATTCACAGCACTGCTTTCCTCTTTTGATTCCTCAACCGAAAGATCTTTGATGATTAAGCCTCCGGCATCTACCTTTTCCGGTACCGGCGCAGGGATCACCGTGGGCTCCGGTACAACAGGTACGGCAGCAGGTTTCGGTCTGACATTTCTTCCAGCAGGAGCAGGGATCACCTTACGTTCTCCTGAAAGACCTTTTTCCCGTTCAATAAAGTACCCTGCATTCTCAGAAGAAATATAAGAGTCTGGAATCTCGTAACGAAGATACAGCCTGAGCAGCTGTTTTATAAAATTATTCCGGTATCCTTTTTCTATTTTATTCAAAAGTTCTATAGCATCTCTGTCCTTCTTTTCATTAAGAACAATATTGAACATATACACAGGTTTCGCAACTTTTTCTGCTTTCTTCTCTTTTGCTTCCATTATAAAATACTTTTTCTGTGCAAAAGAATTCAGGGCGATTTTTGCCGCTTTTGAAACAGAAAGCCGTCCTTCTCGGTAAAGGGAAACAAGGTCAAGATCGTGATAATGGTACAGACGTACACGTATCTTCAAATTAACCACCTACTTTCGAATTCATAAAGCAGAACATATAATATCCGCGGACATTCGAATATAAAAGAGGCAGTTTGTCATTTCGGTTTCCTGGAATCACAGATAAGGACTTCATTCCTTTAAAATACTCCATGAACTTATCCATCCATAACGAACAGGTTCCTCCGGTTGGGATAAGGATATCATAATCCCTCATAAAGTTTGTCATGTTCTTAAGAGAAGATACCGCCTCCTGAAAAACAATATCACTTGCTTTTTCAAGCAGAGGAGCCAGATTGACACTTTCCGTTCTCATTGTCTCCTCATCCAGTACATCTATATATCCTTTTTCCAGATACCTCTGCATAGCTGGAACACGGATATCTTCTCCATATAAATCCCTTATAAGGGCAGAGGTCTCGGAGAGAATACGACGCATTCCAATATTGGACAGAGATTCTTTCAATACAAGTTTGCGGTTGATAAGCCCGTATGGATCAAAGGTCCCAAATCCCACATCTGCGATCAGAATATTCTTGGAGAAGAAATCTTTTGCATCCGGAAGATTATGTCCGTTTTCATCGACTACAACAGAATAAAGAGTTCCTGCCGGCTGCGGCATTACGAAGACATTTTCCGGTTTTACCTGAATATCATACTTTTTCCAGTTTCCCATACCGATCTTAAGCTCGAATACATAATGGTCAGAAAACGCCTTAATGATCGACTTTTTATCCTTTGCTATATAAGCAGTCGGGAGACCTGTCTGTATCACGATCTCCTGCTCGTCATTTTTCTTGGAATAGACATTCTCACTGATACCGATTGCCATGCCTGTAGCAATCACGATCTTAAATTTTTTATTAGAATAACGGTTTCTTGCATAAAGCTCTGTTTCCGTTTCATTCGTGTCATCTGACCCTATCTGGTTCTGTGCAGAAGCACCTACTAAATAAGTTCCACTTTCGTCACGATAAAAAATATCCCTCTCATTCGGGAATTGAAGTTCTGTATCCAGTTTATGGGCGAAAGAAGGAAAACAAAAATATTTATTTGGCGCAAACCCTTTCAGGCTTGAAAAGCCGGCATCGATCCCAAGCACCCATTTCTTTGGCAACAACAGATTTCGTTTTGCAATGATCTCCTGTTTTGTTCTTACTGTTTTTGTATCTATCAAAATTAACTCTCCTTTCTCAAGAAAATTTCGTATCAATAATATGAAAAAAGCCCGGATTTCCGAAAAACGAAAATCCAGACTTATTATTTATCAGTCGCTGCTCTTTGATGAAGTTGCAGATTTTTGATTTAATCGACCAATTCCAAGGAAATGCTGTACCCAATAAGACCCTGTATAATCAGAAATCTTTCCCGGATCACCAAAATGAGCAAATTTGTTATTGCCCAGAACGATTCCGACATGCGAAGCTCCTGATGTTGCATATGTTCCCTGGAAAAATATTAAATCCCCAGGTTTTGCATCCTCTTTTTTTACCTCCGCACAATAAGCTCGAAGACCATCAGCAGATGTTCTTTCAACGCTCCAGCCATTTCCACAGTTATTGATTACCCAGCACACAAATCCTGAACAGTCGAAGCTGGTGGAAGGGGAAGATCCTCCCCATACATAAGGATAATTTCCCTGTACATATTTGATAAGTTCATTATACATATTCATAAATTCCTTATCAGATAAAGCCTCTGAAGGAAGGGAAAATCCAAATCCGCCTGCACCTCCAGTTTGTGATACCTGAACCGAATAATACTGTAAGACTTTAGGCGGGTATTTCTGATCTTTAAAATCCCATGGACCTTTCTGTTGAATCTCTTTTTCATCCGTTCTCTTCACATTACCGGATTTTTCCTTTGCATATTCCTGTGCTTTTTTTTCTGTGTATTTTCCGTCACAGAAGTTTACAAAACTGTCAGATTCAAACTCAAATGCCTGCAATACCGACTTTAATGCCTCTGTATCCGTTGGATTTGGAGGCAGATATGGTTCACTGCATTTTGAATAAGCATCGATACAGTCTGCAAAAAGCTCCGCAGCGATCTTAATAGAGTCTGCACTGCTCAGTGTCTTTTGGGGATTCGGATTCAGGGAAGTCCCTGACATATTGAATATATCGTCACCTTTTGCATCATAATGTCTTTGTTCTGCCAGTGCCTTAAACAACTCACTGTATGATTGAAAACCATTTTCCTTTGCAGCCGCTTCCAGTTCTTCCTCATATTTCTTTATTTCATCGGACAGCTTTGCCTCTATTTTGTTCTCCACTCTCAGAGACACATCTAACCCGGAAAACTTTGTCCAGTCTGAAACTTGATACCCCAGTAGAGCCATTTCCTTGTTATTACGACTCCACCAGACCTTATTTCCGTCTCCAGCATAAGGATCATAATTTCCTGATCCGCCAAGGTTGACCTGCTCCCCTATATAAGATAACGCATGTTTATATACAGCATTGGTATAATGGGTTCCGTCCACGGTATCCCAACCAGTCTTCTTCAGTTCCGAATACAGGTCAATAAAACCTACATCTGAACTAAGCCCATTCTTTAATGCACGGTTAAAGGACTCGATCTCTGCATTTGTAGCATACTGATCATCAATTACCGGTCCGACAGAAGCAAAATATACCATTGCACCCTTTTTCTTCCATTCGGATGCCTTCTGGTTGATTGCCGAAATATAGCTGTTTTGATGATAAAGATCGTTGACTCCCATGAGAATTACAAATGCGGTTCCTGATGAAGCATATGAATCTGCCTGAGGAAATCCTGTACTCATCATCCAGTCATATCCCATACTGGATAGACAGATAAACGTGTTCTTTGCATCTGAATTGATATCCCTCAGACCTTCTGTACGGGAATCTCCGATATAAACGACACGGTTTATAGATGCCGCTTTGGTTTCCTCATCATCACTATCGTCTTCTCCATCACTTTCCCCATCCGATGCTTCCTCCTCGTCATCTTCAAGAAGATCATCATCTGTCTGTGATAAGACTTTATTCAAAAGAGACATTTCCTCATCCCCTACCCTCGAAAGGATAGACTGAACAAGATCCATCAGAGAATCCGACATATTTGCAGATAGCGAATCACCACCGCCAAGGGAAGTATCTGTATCGGGAGCTGGAGAGGGTGTAGGCTTCCCCGGCTCCGGAGTCGGAGTCAGGGCATCCAATATACTGTTATTTTTATTTCCTCCCAGGAGACTGGACGCAGCTACCGGGGATGTGAAATGAATAACTGAGGTGACAGATAAAGCCAGAACAGTAATCATAATCAATACATATTTTTTCTTCATCGCGCACCTCCTATTTCACAAGATAAACTTCTGTATTTTTAACACCGAGACGTTCACATCTTGCATGAGCGTCCGCATCATCACCAACATAGATATCAATATGGTTTCCTTTTACTGCTCCACCGCAGTCCTCTGCCGTATATACGATACCGTCAATCAACACTTTGCTTCCGTAAGGAATTACAGATGGGTCAACCGCGATCGAATGGTTTACTTGAAGAGGTCTTCCAAGGGAACCAATAGGTCTTCCCTGTGCATCCCTGTTTCCAATACCGTTACATTCCGGTCTGTCACATCCATCGTAATATGTGAGTTTAAAGACTCCGAGAGAAACCGTTTTCTGTCCCGGCTGAAGTATCTCGACATTTCCTCCTGCTTCCTGTGTCCTTCCGTGGTAATTTGCATATACAGACTGTGCGTACTCAACCCTTTTATCCATATGCGCCAGTGTACTATCACACCTTTCAAAATTAGCACAGAATATATAGGTCGCATATTCAACATCCGTGACTTTTTTAAATTCTTCTACGGACATTTTTGTATTTTTCGAGTATCCATAATCATGTCCCACATACAGCCAGTCTCCACCCTGCATTTCGCTTAACATAAAGTTAAACTGCAAGGAAACATCCTCGTTCGGCCAGGAAGAACCCTGCTGGTTACAGTAATTTATAAAGGCCGTCTTTCGGTCGTATGACCACTGACACATCCCTATGCCTTCTCCTTTACCATTATCTTCTGTCGTGTTCAGTGCAATATCTGTTGGTCCGCCTCCAGACTCCCACATCAGGTTTCCGATAACACCTGCTGCCGCTTCTTCTGTATATCCAGCATTGATAAGACCAAACCATACCTTTTCAATGTTATTGCTTCCAACAAGCGTGCTGGATAATGGATCAAGTCCGCAGGTAGCTTTCAGAACACAATTAAAGAGTTTGTCAAAATAATATGTTGTGACGGTTACATCCAGATGACGGTGTCCTGGACAGTAATACTCGTCCTCACCTTCTGAATTCTTTCTGCTTGTACAACCTCCGCAGTACGTAACCGACACGCTCTTCTCAACATCATGTGAACCATTGAAAAGACCTACAAGATATGAACGGATCAGGTTTTGATAAGTACCGTCATATTCGGATTTGTCTATATCATAGATTTCCATGAAATCATATAATTTTTCACGATCCGCATACTTAATCTCATCTGTCAATGGTTTCGGGACATATTCTTCCATGTTGAAATCAAACAGAACGGCCATCAGACAGAGACATTCCTTAATGTTATTATCTCCTTCCACCATACCGGTTTCGTTCTTCCAGTCCTCATACACTTTCGTGTTCTTCTCATCCCTGTAGTTAATCGTAACAGTTTCATAAGAACTGTCTGAACTGAGCTGATCAAGATAACTTTTGAATTTCTCATGGCACTTATCCAACGCATCCACATACTGCTGTCCTACCAGAACAACGGTATCAGAATCCGTTCCATCTTCCATTTCCCCTCCATTAAAGGAGAATATTGCAAGAAGCCCTCCTACCAGCACGCCGATTACTACAATGATGATGATAACCGGAAAACCAGCCGCCAGTATCGTTGTGATAAGAGAAATTATAAGGTTAACAACAAACATCAAAGCCTTTGTTGCTCCTACCATGGCCTTTCCAAGAACTTTGGTAGACAATTTTACGGTATTAGCAGCAAGTTTTGATGACATTTTAGCTGCTCTGACTGTACCTTTTTGTACGATCTTGGCACTAAGTCTGTCAACGGAACCAACGACCCTTCTGGTAAGTCTGGTTCCTCCTTTTATCGCACCTTTAAACTGCCGTTTATAAGTCTGTTTGATGACAGGATTAACCGCCTTACCCGAAGCTTTTGCCATCATGGTTCCGGCTCTTGTCATTTGAGATGCCTGTCTGACGGAACGCGTAACAACCGTGCCTGTCGTTTTCACAGGACCTTTGATAACGGCATGGGCAACTTTCAGGCTTCGTCTGGCCATCGTATATGTAAAAATAAGACCTTCCGCAGTATAATTCTCGGAATTTCTCATCATACGCTTAACCTGCCGTTTGAAGTCACGCACTAAACGTACTCCGCCTCTTTTAAGGGATTTCGCCCCAGATTTTAAGGAGAACCGGTTGTATTCCGACAATTTCCGGATTCTGTTGATTCCAAGAAAAGCTTCTGCCAGCTGTTTATCTACTCCTGAAAGAGAACCTTTTTTCAGTCCTTTTTTTAGTTTCTTTGCATTCGGCTCAATCCCTCTTTCCCGTAGGGATTTTTTTATAATTACATAATAGCTGTTGATATTATTTGCGCCTGTCGGGTTTACGAGCTTATCGAGCTTTTTCTTTTTCGAACTCATATTAATATAAGTTTCGATCAAGGTCTTGTCTGGCCCGCTTACGGATCCATTCTTTACCAGCTCCTTAAGTTTCTTTATATCTGTACCGTAGCCTTTTCTCTTAAGCCTGGAAGCAATACTGTTATAACTCTGTATATTTATATAGTCCCGGCCCATTTTCTGACGCAGGGCTTTTGCAATCGCATTCTGGAAATCCGCATCTCCATAAAGGGTTGTAAAAAAATCATTCTTTTTACGCTGATGCAGCATTACCCTGCTGACCATCGTGGTTGTCACACCGGAAGCTCTGTTATAAACAGCTCTCACCCCGGGGATCATGACATATCGTCCCACTGTATTGTAAACGACAGTTGTTCCGTAACCGGTATGTGTCTGTCGCATCTGACTGGTAGGAATTGCAGATGAAACAACCCGTTTTCCTCCACGTTCAAGCGATTTGATCGCTACGTGACCTATATTCGGGCCATTTTTCCCAGGTGCCGTGAAAATAATCGTAGCTCCTGTTGTTCCTGATCCGCCGCCTCCACCAGTGCCTCCATTTGTTCCACCGGCAGTTCCAGATGCATTGGCTGCTCCACCTGCACTGCCGGCTCCGCCTGCTGCACCTGATGAAGATGAACTGCCCGAATCAGAGGAATGTACTCCATCAGAACTTGACCTGACATTTATTGATGGGTTTGCAGCTCCATTATCAGTACTCCTTATATGACTGGAATAATCATCAGTAGGTTCTTCTCTCGATTCCCCTTTTCCCGAGAAAGGATTATAATCATCTGCCGGATCTGAAAATACTCCAGGAGCTGAATCCCTATCTCTTGCACTCCGGCTACCAGCCATTTTTTCTTCCCAATCTCTTTGCGCATCCATTTCCAGCTGATTAGATTCTATCTGGTAACGGGATCTGTCTGGTTCATATCCGGAATCTGGTTTGATAATTGGAGTTTCCGTGCTTCTGGTTTGTGTTTCAGGGGGAGCATTTGTAACTTCTGGTTTCTGCGGTGGGTCTGGACTTACTCCTGGAAAAGCATCCTGCGGAGGCGTAATCCCTGAATAGGAGAAATCATCCGAAGAATTTTTACTGGGTGTTTTTGAAAAACTCTCATCCCATGAACGCTGTGCATCTTTCAGATTCTGGTTAAATGGTTCTTCCTGATACTTTCCTTTGGAATTCCTTTCAGACATCCATATTTATCCCCTTTCTATTACAAGATTGATCCTGACTAAAAGACTTATAATTTTTCCATAAAATTCAACAGGACCTTTGGTAATATGATGAACAACAGGTAAAAAAAGAAACTCCTTTCCTATGAAAAAAGCCAACAGAAATATCCTGTCAGCTTTCTCAATATTCTTACATATATTGTATTTCCCATCAGTCTTCCGCAGCGGCTGTATATTATCCCTATCCCGAAGACATTTTCTATGATTTTTTTGCAAAATTCAGCAATTTATCATGTGCGACATTAATTCCCTGCATGATGCACTCATCTTCCTTTGCATTATCACTATGGAATCTTTTTGCAAGGTAACGGTACCGGATCTTAAGGTCATCCGCGGTGATATCAGCAACTTTCCTGAATCCAAAGATGTACATGGCGTTTTTTAATGATATATTATCTGCCGTCAGAATCGTTATAACCTTCTCTGTATCCGTTTCAAAAATTGAATTCGAATTCACTTTTTTTAGTTCATTCTGCTCTATCCGCAGGTCCTCATCCGTATCCTCATAGTTTTCCCAATCTTCATCATCTTCAAGGTCAAGATCGTCTCCTGTCGCATCCTTATATAGTTTCTTATCCATCTTTTTTATGTTTTTAGGACGGATAACATAATAAAAAGGAAATAATAGGAACTTGATTATTTTTAAAAGATAGCGAAAACCTCTGCGGATGAAATCATATAGAAAAAGAAGGATCAGTCCTGCCGTGATGACAGCTAAAACCACCCATTTTTTTTCTTTATATTCAGATATTATCAATATTCCTGCACCAAGAGAGAGTATCTCCTGTACCGCAATATAGTTTCTTCTCTTTTTTAACAGTTCTTTATCAATAATATCCACGCACATATATAATATCCACAGCGGAATAGATATCACATATAGTAATCCGTATAATAGTTTTTCCAAAGCTCCCCCTCCTAATGTTCTTATCTATTCCGAAAAAGATCCGCGATACTGAAAAAAGAATAGCACAGCAATAAAAAAACAATCAAAGCAGATACAAGATAAAGAACTGTGCCAAAACAGAAAATTTCACAAAAAACTATACTGCCTGCACATACAGCTATTGTCAGAAAACATCTCCATAACTTTTTCTCTATATGGAGAAAAAATACTTTATACAATACAGCCGATATAAAAATACCTGCCAGAATTGCGATAATAAAGAAATATCTTCCCTGCTCATATCCTGGTCTGCCAAGATGATATCCAAACATCCTCACCGTTTTATCTAAAGACCGGTGTATCCCTTTCATATACCAGTTCATATATCCAGTTCCAGACTCGGCTTTCTTCCATTCCGAACTGTTCATGTAATATACGACCTGATCAATCTTTAAAGAATAATCCGAAGTAAGTCCCAAAGCAGCAAGAAAGGATCTGTTATTACTTTCATAACTCATGATATATCTTACATTATCAAGAATTTCCCTGACTCTCAGAACACAGGAAGGAAGATTCCGCATTATATATTCTACGCATACAGACACGCTGCCACATATAAGTATAAAGATATATTTATATGTTTTTCTCTTACATAACTTTTGGATCAGAAATCCCAATATATAGCAGGCTGCAACTGTAAAAACAGATAAAAAAAGCAGGTCGATTCCCACATTCCGGATGTCAAGAAAACTGGTATCCATCGCCTGCGTAAACAAATTAAATATATTTCCAATAGTTTCCATCATTTCTCTCCTATACAGGGAGAGATAAGCTCTCTCCCCTAGATTTTATACCAGTCCGGACATCATATCTACAATCTCTTTGATCGTATCTCTCATTCCGTTATCAATATATCCCTGCTTTGCAAAACATGGAAAATAGAATTTTGCCAGCATTTTCACAATGGTGTCCACATACGCTCTCTCCTGCTCGCTGATTCCATTCTTTTCATCCAGTTCTGAAAACCAAGTCAGGGCTGTTAAGGCGGCATCCATCTGCATCATATGTGAACCTTGAGGAGCCGGAGGCGGCGTCATTCTCATTTCATCTGGAAAATCAGACATTGAAGAACTATTCTCTTCATGATCCATGTAATCCTCATCAGATTCGTCATGCGGAGCTTTTTCGCCTGGATATAGGGGCATATCCTCGTATCCATCATAGGAAGAGTTACTCTCCATTGGAATACCTTCCAGTCCGTCATCCCCATAAAAGTTCGAGTCATCATATCTGGCTACCATGTCTTTTACTTCACGATTAGTTATTGAATTGTCATCTGTATCCGGATTCTTCGGAGCTTCATCTCCCTCATTATCCGTTTGATGTTCGTCTGGAATAGAATCTGTTTCAGGATCATCGTCCAGCTCCTCGGCATCCTGTCTCTTTTTATCTGCATTTTTGCGGTATTTATCCAAAACTTCTTTCGGGATGCACTGGTGCTCATCAAAATATTCATGCAGCAGATCCTGCTTTTCCTTATCAAGATGGGCGATTATGCTAGCTGAATCAATTGTCAAAAGTTTATTTTCTACCGCATTTGTGATCCATGCGTCTGCTGAGGTTGCAATATATGCTGTTTTATATGCCTGTCTTGTACCGACTTTCAGTTTCTCCGCCAGCCTCTCCATAATGGTTGAGGCCTTAAAGGTCTTATCCTCAGAACGTTTTTCCTGATAAAGCATATAAAGGGTCTTGACCCCTTCAAGAAAGTTTCCCTCCTGGTAGTTTCGGCTGCTAAGGTTTTCCTCATGCATTACAATCTGTTCATCCAGCGTGCTTTCAATCTGTCTTTCCTGAATTACGCAAGGAATTCCTTTTGAAAACCAGCCATATCCCTCTTTAATACCTCTTTTGATTGCACAAAAACGTCTGTGTCCTCCTATGATCCTGTAGGTAGTCCCATTTTCTTCCGGCAAGACATCCAACGGCTGTCTCAATCCATTGATACGGATACTTTCCATCATCCATTCAATGTTGTTGATAGTCTCATCATTTAGCTTGTTTTCTCTAATTTGATCCGGGGATATGAACTTGAACTTCATTCCGCTTTCCGATTCATTTCCTTCTGCTACTCCTTGAAACTCCAATCCCTCGAACTCATCCGATACTTCCAGTGATTCCGGTATCTTAGTTTCCTCTTTTACCATTTCCTTGTCCATATTGGTAATCCTCCTTGACTTTTAGCTTTCCGTGTTTCTGGTTAACAGGTAATATTCCATAGTAAAGTTTAGCTTACCACCATTGTGGTACCTATGAAATTGACACGAAAAAACAGGTTGCCATTTTTTCTATATAAAATGAAGGATTCTTGTTATTTTGTTTTTTGAATCATATTGGAGCTATATCTGCTGCCATTCACTTTCTTTAAGATATTTTCAGAGAAGCCGAATTTGATAAAAGTGAATTCGAATTCAAATTCTTATTCTTATAATTATAACTACGTCTCACAGGCTTATCGGCGGTGTCTGATAAGATCTGTACCTCAAGATATCTTCTTACTTTTCTCGTGAAGCCATGGATACGTTTCCTACTCTTCTTCTGATTCCTCATCTACAATTTCCATGCTGTGATAAAGAATTTTTCTAATCTTCTTTAAAGCCATCTCCTCCTCCGCATCTATCGGATCAGGATGGTGCATATCCAGCCACATAAAAAATGGGACAAACCTGTCAGGAAGTACCAGTCCGTCTGAACCTTTTTCCATAATAGACACAATCTCCTCCGCAGTGGGGATATAATCAGACGTAAAAGACAATTTTTTTAAATTTTCTTCCAGCTCATCAAACTCTTTTTCTTTCAGTTTCATAAGAACCTCCCGTTGATCCGGTTACGAATCATTTTTTTCAATTAATATGAAGAAACAAATTTTCTCCATTGACGAAAATTCCCGCCTGCCAAACAAATCAGCAGACGGGAAGCGATTAAAACATTCCGCATTCGTTCAAATATTCATTTAACTCCTGAGCTGCCCCAAGACCATTGTCTTTCAAGCGTAAACTTTGACGCATAGTGTCAAAGGCCTCAAGACTTATTCCTTTAATGCAATACATAGAGGTACCCGTATCTTCATCCTCACTGTATAGATACCCTTTTTCTCCGTTCGCATATGCTGTGATTGCAGATTCCAGTATCCCGTTTTTGTCTATATAATATCCAATCAGAGTGGTGTATAAAAATACCGTCAGATCATTTGTAAAAATCAATACCGGAGCATTATATTTTTTGTATGCCATCCGTGTGAACATAGGAATATCATTAAAATCCATCTGTGGTATGTGAATACAGATTACCGGTTCTTTCTTTCCACTTTTTCTCTGGATAGCAACTTCTTTATTAAGAGCTTTGTTGATTTCCCCAAACTGGGCTATCTTATACTGTCTTCCTTCCTGTTTGGTATCCAGATCCCTGATATGTGCCAGCTTTACCTTTGGATCATCAGGTTCTTCTTTATTTCCCAGTCCGATATCTCCGATATTCTTCGGTTTAGAAATGTAGGATAAAGTATCTTCTGTCTCCTGCGGTGGAGCTACAGACATATCTTCATATACTTTTGAGGTTGAATTCATAAAGATAACTTTTCCATTTTCATCCTTTTCCTTTGTAATATCGAACATATATTTATTGTCTGCATCCCCGGTATATTTATAACGAGGGTGAGTCTCCAAAGGAAATTTTTTATCATAAAATGGGTCTACGTTCTTTACAAATACCAGACAGCGATCAGGCGGCATGGTACGAATCTCATCCATAGTCATGAGTTCCCTTTTCTGTGGGCCAAAATTCATTCCTCCACCACTCTTCTTGCCGGTACTAATGCTTTCACCTCTTTTACGGATCGTTGCAAAGCCAAGCTGCTTTGAATAGTATTCCGCAGTAGTCTGTTCCTGCGTACCAAGCAGGATATTTGTATCGCAGTTACCGATTATAGTCTCATAGTCATCTTTGTACATTGTTTTAAGCTGCGCAAGGGACTGAAGTACGATTGTACAGGAAATATTGTATTTACGCATGGTAGATATCTTTGCAGGAAATTCCGGAATTTTACCAATGTTAGCAAACTCGTCCATCATAAAACGGACGTGATATTTCAATCGAAGGAAAGATGCATCCGGATCGTCTTCTGTTGGTTTTGTATGCTCGGCCTTATAATACAATGTATCAAACAGCTGTGAATACATCATGGAAACAATGAAGTTATAGGTGGAATATGCCTGTGGGATGATAACAAAAATGATAGTCTTTTTATCACCAATTGATCCCAGGTCGATATTATCACTTCCAGTCAGATTTGCGATCTCCGAAATATTGAACGGATTAAGACGTACAGCCGCTGAGATCAGGATAGACTTTAAGGTCTTGACACCACCAAGCGAAAATGTCTGATAGTTCTTCCATGCCTGGGATTTTTTGATCTCCTGTGCTCTTAATTCAGATTCTTTTTTGTTTGTATATTCCTTAAATTCCCCGTTCTCAATATAAGCTTTTCCTGTGAACAGTTTACCCAGATTTGTATCGTCTACACTGGACGGTCCTTTTGCTCCCGGACTTTCATCCATTTGTGCCATCTGGATCATTTTTAATACCATCGGAAAATTCTGGTCTTTCTTATCAGCAAAATCCCTCAGGTAAAAAATGTTGGCACTTAAAAGTGCTTTTTCTGAATTCTCCCAGAATGGCTCTCCTCCACTTTTTTCTGGAGGAGTCGTATTTGTGATAAGGGTATCTACAAGGATACCAACACCTGCATCATCTCTGATATAACAGAAAGGATTATAGCAGTTGGAAAATCCCATGTTGACAAGATTAAATACTTTAACTTCATACCCCTGGCTTTTCATTTCTTTTCCGAGGGTTCCAAGCAGTTCTGCTGACGGATCTGTAAGGACGAAGCTCGCATTTTCTTGGAGCAGATTGGGCTTCATAACGAAACGTGATTTACCAGTACCAGCACCACCAACGATTATTACATTATTGTTTAACCTTGTCTTCTTATCTTCTATAGAAAGCCTGACATGTTCTGAATGTATCATATTCATTGGACCATTCCATGCCTTTTGACCAATAGGATCTGCATGTGTCCTGTTATAATATTTATAATTTGTTGTCCATTTAGCAGAACCTCCCTCGATACCTGCTGCATCATGCCTGTATTTTTGGTTATCCCCGTAGATAAGTAAGGCTCCGATCACATAGAGAGAGGCAGCTGCTCCATAATATTTCAGATAATCACTGCTGAACCCAATATGGAAACGGAAACGCATCGCATCATCAAGAGACCTTTCTATCCCGTCCAAACCATACATCTTATAAAATGCCAGATTTCCTGCCAGCAGCATGACCAGGATAAGTAGAAATCCCCCTACTACGACATAAACTGGCATCATATCCTCTTTTTTTGTCATAAAACTGCAGCCGGGGCTGCACCGGCTGACTCCCTCCTATTCAGAAAAAGCAGCCTGTTATTCTTTTTCCGGTTCAAAATACGGTCTTTCTTCCATTTCAGGGCTCTTATTAAGATCAAGATCCTGAAATTCATCCAGAATATTATCACCGTTCTGATCAAGATAATCCGGCATATCAAACGGTTCTCTCCAATCCATTGTCGCACGGATATCGGAATTAAATTGTTCAGAGTACTCAAGTACCTGATCTCTCGTAATGCTTCCATCCATATATTGAGAGGCAAAAGAACGAATCTGCTCAGAACTTCCTTTTCCAGAGATTTTACAACCGACAGCTATCTCCACATTTATCCTTGCTTCATGTTCTGCATCAAAAGCTATCTTTTCGGATTCCTTAGGGTGAACCATGTTAACCCCTTCCTGCTTTGTGTGCATGATATCAATAGATCTCTGAACCTTATAATATGCTTCTGCTACCTGGCGGTTATTCAGATCTTCTTTCTTTATCTGTTTTACCAGTTCCTCTTTCCTTATATCTTTTACATCCTTTATCTTAAGGATTTCACGAGCTTCCTCCATGCTCATAGGCTCTGTCTGACCACTCTTCATCCGGTCAATAAGTTCCTTACCCATGACCTCTGCTTTCGCTTCACGGAACATCCGCGGACTATTCATACGGTCTATCTGTTCACAGACAAATCTTTCAAACTTAGGATCTTTACGGTCACAGTATTCCATAACCGGCTGTCGGCCCGTCAATCTTTCCACGTAAGCACCATCTGCATTTATCATCATCACATGTGTGCCGTTATAATTCGACAGATAAAATTTGGAACCATTTGCTGCATGTACAAGATTTATGATGTCTTCTTTATTTTTCCTCTGGACATTCATATAATCATAAATCTCTTTTCCTATACCGCTTCTCTCCTGTGCGACGCCTGCTCTGAGAAGGTCAAAAACCTGTTTATCGTCCGCCCTGTGGTAGATGGAATAAGTTCCATCTTTCTCCCTCTCTGCCGCGAACATCATTCCGTTTTTAACAGCACGGTCCTTCATAAAGCACATTTCTGCGTAGTCCAGCCCTGTGATCTTTTCCGGTTCCAGATTAGAATTAAACCTTTTCACAGTATCTAAATCGACCTGAAACAGTCTATGGTTTGCGGCAAGATAATCTGTCCGCAGCTGCTCCATGGCATCAGCATTTTTATCTGCAAAAATAATGCCATAGGTTTCTTTTCCCTCTCTCTCAAGGACACACTCTTTATATGCGATTCCCAGCTTCTCACAGGATTTCATCATAGATCGCAGAGTGTCCTTTTCTTCACACTCCATCATTTTGAGCTGTCCGCACTTTTTCATATAAAGGTAAAGAGATTTTGCATTATCATCCTGTAATGCCCTTGTTTCGATATAATATCCTATTGCAGAAGAAACTGCTTCAAAAGCCTTTGCAGATACCTGGGCAGCACCCATTGCCGTTTCCATGTCCCTTCTGGGATCCTGTATATCCCTCATAAATAAACCCTCCTTTCTGCCAGCAGTCCAACCACTGCTTAAATAAAATGAAAAAAATAAGCGATGATAATCGTTTCGTCATATTAAAGGCAGTATCATTTGAATGGAGGTCAATGTATGGACATTATTAGTGAATATGAACAGGTACTGATAGGGAATATCCCAAAGATCCCTACGCGCCTGTTTCAAAACGAAGCACCTGCAAACGAACAGTTGGCACTGGTCGTATTTCGTTATGCAATAGAAAAACTGCTGAAATGGACACCTGTAGAGGCATATCAGATGTTTTCGCCTGCTGTTGTAGAAACCATGAAGCTCAAACAGCTTCTCTCTTATATCAAATTTCCAACAGAACTTACAAAAGACAATACCGAATATATCGTATACCTGATCTACCCTAAGGAAGTTCCGTATGACTTTGCCAAATATGTGATACAGACCTACGAAAAGGTAGTAAACGGGGAAATCAGATATCCGCGTGAATATATGTACGGAAACAAGGGACTTGTGAGAGCCGGTATCTGCTTGCAGTATGCAATCAAAAACAGTAAGGTATTTCATTCCGTTGAAGAAATGTACCGTTTTTTTTGTTCTCCGGATGGGCTTACTTTCCTTCATGAGAAAAAGCTCTATCAGTTGTATAAGAGTTTCTATAAAACTCCATTACAGTTTCTTCATTTCAGTCTTCCAGATTCATTAAAAAACGAGATGTATTTTAATTACTATACATTCCTGATCCGATACAAAAAAGAATACGGAAATATGCCGCCCTGCGCAGAATGAAAAAGGGAGAGAACAACTCTCTCCCTCTGATTCCTTATTCAAAAACCTCTTTTACAGCTTCCATTGTATCTGTATGGTTTACACCAGCGATCACGATATGGTCATAATCTGCTTTCTTCTCTTCCACAAGCATGAGAAGTGATTTCCATACATAATTGTCAAGCATTTCCACCTCATCAAAGAAAAGCAGGCGAATCCCGGTAAAGCTATTAAGCATATCCAGCAAAAGAAAGATAGCAACCGCTTTTTCTCCTGCGGAGCTGTTGCTTACGTCAACCGGATTTTTTCCAAGACGTCCAATGCAGATTCTCAGACCATTATCCATATCCAGAGAAATCGTATATCCCATCTTTACAGCGGATTCATTCATCTGCTGCTCGAAAAAGCTCAGATAAGTTCTCGTGTTATTTGTCATCACCGGTCCTTTTTTTGAAAAAGCAGATGATAAAGCTTCCAGCACTTTCAGGTTTTCTTCCTCAACAGCAAGATTCTTTTTTACTACAAGCATATTTTCCCTGGTTACTGTAATTGAAAGCTCCTTCTGCAGAAACTCCAGACGTTTCTTTTTTTCTTCTAAATCGCCTTCTGGCAGCAGTGGTTCTTCAGGCAATGGAAGAAGTGTCTCTTTCAATGTGCAGTATGACTGGTACTTTGCACATTTTTCTGAAAAAGCCCTAAGATTTGATTCATATACCGCCTTTTCTTCTCTTAAACCCTGAAGCTCTTTCTCCGCAGTATTAATCTGCCCCTGCAAATGAGAGATGTTTTTCTGCATTTGCGCATAATTTGTTTCAAAGTCTCGGATCATAGGCGACCAGTCATGAGTACATCTGATTCCTTTAACCTGTGGGCAGAACCCCTCTTTTAAAGATGTAATTGTCTGACTGAGGTTATTGCAGGCTGACTGAAGTTCCCAGATACTGCTCTTACCCGTGTCGATCTGCTGCATGAGTTCACCTTCCCGCCTTTCCATGTAGTCTTTCTTTTTCGAATCCGGCTTTGCAGCATGAATAGCATTAAACTCATTCTGCAGTACCTTCAAACGATTCAGGGTATTTTCCCTGTTTGCTTTCTGCGTCCGGAAATTTTCCACAGCCTTTAACTTCTCATCATAAGATCCCATTTCTTTCAAAACAGAGGCAAGCTCTTTTCTGATTTCTTCAGAATCCCTGACAGGAACAGAAAAATCATAGCCAGTAATCTTTGCTTTATTAAGCTTTACATCTCTGGAAAGATCCTTTCTCTGTGTATCAAAAGCTACAAAGGCCTTCTGTATATCTTCGTGTCCGAACTCTGTACCCGCGGGCAGCTGCTTTTTTATTTCCTCTCTCATACGGTCTGTAATGTCCGGGATATAAGAAATAACATTTTCAACTGTCATGCGGTTTGGGATATGCCGCATAATAAAATCTGCCAGTACATCCGGTTTCATCTCAAACAGTTCCTTGGAGGATGCAATCACTTTTATGGATGACATTTCTGTGCCGCATAATTTAGAAATCTCGGCATTCACTGCATCTTTGGTAGCATTCTTCGGTTTTTTATAACCGACTCTGTGCGTAATAGTCTTATCTCCTAACTTTCTTTTACGCTCAATAATGAGTCCGTTTTCAAACAGAATCGATACGCACATCTCCTTTTCTCCCTGCGTAATCATACTGTCGTCGCAGCCTTCTCCACAGAGAGCGAAGTTCAAGGCTTTTAAGAAAGCAGATTTTCCTGCACCATTTTCTCTGAGGATGATCATGACATCTTTCATCAGGAACTCCTCGTTCTTGTAAGACTGGAAATTTTTAAGAGTAATTTTTGTAATTTTCATTTTGTTTCTCCTTTCGTTTTTCGTTTCTTGTAAACTGATAAAAAGGAGTGAATAAAGAAAATGCCTACAGTAAATTTCCACTTCCACCTGATCTGAGTGACAAAGTACCGGAATCTAGCATTCACCACGCCGGAACTGGTCTCAGACATGAAAAAGATCCTCTGCCTGCTGGCAGAGGAAAAAGAACTTGACATAGAAGAGATGGAGGTCATGCCGGATCATGTCCACCTGCTCCTCAGTTTTAAACCGAAATATGCGCCGGCTGACATCGTGAAATATCTGAAAGGACACAGTGCAAAGCGTTTCTTCCAGGTACATCCGGAGATCCGTGACCACGAATTCTGGGGAGGGCATTTATGGAGCCACAGCTATTACATGAGCACCCTTGGCAATATGAGCCGTGATGTGGTAGAAAACTATATCAGGAATCAGTATTCCAAGTAGGATGCATTCCTCTCCTGACAACGTCGGGAGAATCCTGCTGTAATTTTCATTGAAAATTATATTCTGCTATAATACATGGTATATGCACCTTACGGGCATAGATTATAATCGGGTGCAGTTCCTGATTTCTCCGCTGCGGAGATTTATGAGCAGAAAAAAACTTTAACTGCAAAAAAGAGGTCTGACACATTCAGATCTCTTTCTATTTCTATAAAAAACAGCCCTCCAATGGAAGGCTGTCAAACTATCAATCCTGAATATTTACGGGAAGCAAAAGAAACTTTGCCGTATTTCCCATAAATACGATAGGACTTCTCCGTCCGTAGAAATAAATTTCCATTTCTTCATTAGGATAGGCTTTCAAGATTCCCTTCATAAGGGAAGGACTTACCCCTATCTTTAACGGATCTCCCTCAATATCAGCCGCCAGTTCCTCATCAACAGTAACTTTTCCATCCATATGAATGTTAATTGTTCTGTTTATATTGAAAATGGTAGGTTTCGGAGTGGCTACAGATGAAGGTAAAAACGCATATGCACATCTGTTTACCGTATCCATCAGGACGTTTTTTTCAATATTAATTTTTACAACAGGAGATTCTTTTGGAAAGAGTTTGGAACAATCAAAATACTTTCCGTTTGTCAATGCCCCGGATACTTTTTCTGTATCTGTAGACATAAAGAAGCGGTTCTTCCCGATTACCAAAGAAATCTCCTTCTCAAGGTCCAGAGGAATCAATGGCAGGATTGCCGTTAAAATAGAAGCTCTGATCATACAATCAGTCTGAATACCCGTAGGTTTCACATCTTCCATTCTGACTGCAATCTGATGTCCATCAAGGGCTGTCACCTGTATAGAAGAGTCTTTGATCTCAAAGTATACCGAAGACATCTGCGGTTGCGAAGTGGATTCCTTCATGCAGGCAAAAAGAACATCCGTCACCATCTGCTTAAAAGTATAAGCATTAATGGTAACTTTCTGCTCTTCTCCTTCCGGTTCCAGAAATGGAAGAACATTTTCAAGTTCTCCGACTTCGCCTTTTAGACGGCAGCGGTCAGATTCAATGAAAAAACCTCTTTCTTCCTGTCTTACTGTGAGCATACCTTCTGGCATCAGGCTTGCCATATCAAGAGCTTTTTTACAGCTTGTACAGCATTCGCCTTCTTCTACGACGGTTACATAACCATCAATTCTGGTCTTGATTCCAACCAGAGACCCTGTTGTCATGAATTCCACTCCCTCGGAAGATGCTGTGATCTTAAGATAGTCTGTATCCTTAGATCCCCCTACTCCGATACCTCCAATGACCTTTTTTAAGGCCTTGCATAAGTCCTCCTTCAAAATTGTAAATTTCATAAATTGTATTCTCCTTTCGTTTTTTTAATAACTCTAATATGAAACACTTGAAACTTTTTAAAAAAACGCATATTATCGTCGGAGGTGATTTTATGATTCAGAATCTATGGTCTATTACTCAATTTTATTGTGGATGTCATGATAATCCAACTCTCATGAGACTTCAAAACGGCCCGGCATCTGTTTTTTATGCCTGCCCTGAATACGACAAGAAATATCACGGGGAAAAGGGCTGCCCGAACCGGGTCAGCACTGAGACTGTTGAGCAGATTCTCAACAAAATAAGTGAAATAATAGAAGAATCCGAACAAAATGGAGAAGAAATTAATCTGACCAATTACAGATTTACTTATAAGACAGTAGACTGTGTTATCACATACTACTCTCCTTTTTCTATTCAGATTTCACTGAAGAACAAACGTGCTTTCATTAAGAAATAATTGCAAAAAAGACTTATATAGTCTGAAAGAACCTGATTACTCAGGTTCTTTCCTTTTTTAAATATTCTAAAAGAGTGCACATGAAAACCCTTCTTGTAGCAATAACATCATCCATAGCGGAATGAAAACAAATACCTTTATCACAGCCATAATAGCGGGCAGCAGTTGCCAGTTTATAATTATCTATTCTATCTTTAGGAATACAGTCTTTTGCCATTTCATAAACATCTATACAACGTCCGTATTGGAATCTGTCTCGATTACGTTCATATATGCCAATAATTTTATCTATATCAAAATCTATCCTGTATCCAGTCAATATACCTCCCTTTAAAAGGAAATCTTTTATTTTTTGAAAAGAATGCCTCTCATCCGGATAATCCGAAAGAAAGGCATTTGAGATGCCATTTATTCTGGTTACATTTGAAGGAATCTCAGTATCCGGATGGATATATAGATTAATCCTTTCAACCTCTGACAGGGAAAAAGGATTTTTTTCATATCTGTACCGGATTGCTGAAAACTGTATGATCTGACTTTTGTTCTCCAGACCAACGGTCTCGGTATCCAGAACAACAATCGTCTCATTCTCTCTTAAAAGGTCAAGGACCTTTTTTTATACCGGGAAGTTCTCCACATCATTGTCGTCCTTTCGACCTGTATAGAGAAAGGTACTGCTGTAGAGCATATAAATCCTCTCTTTTTTCAGGATCTTTTTCAGTTGCCGGATCAATGTGGAGATATAAATCCAGAGTGGCATGTAATGCCTCATTATATTTCGCTTCCTCAAAAGCCTGTTGTACAGTCATGTTCCTACCGCCATAAACCCCAAGCCTCAGGATATGATTATGGGGATCAGGGACACGCATAGCATTATCCGTAAAATATGGAGGTTCAAATGTTGAATAGGCGTTGCTTGGAAGCCCCAGATATTTTATGGAAGCCCGGTCAAAGGCAATAAACTGTGCCATCTGTACCGGATACGCCTTAAACTTATCAGGTAGTAAGGATACCGACGTTTCCCCTATTTCAGTAATTGTTCTTTCTGAACCATCATATATCTTAGATCGCAGTCTACAAACTACTACTGCATGATTAATATCTACTGATTTTACATCAAAGTCTATAGACATATTTGGAAAAGATTTTGACATGTATGCATACAAACTCGTATGCGTAACCCTTATATTTCCTTGCATATCAGTGTAACCAACAAGATCAATGGTCCCATTAAACAAGGAACTTTGTACTCCTATGTAACTTTTCTGACTCATCTCTTGCGCTCCTTTCGTTTTTCATATAACAAAAAAGTGAAAAAACATATCTCTGTCTGAAATTATTATATCCATATAGGGAATTTTAATTTTTTTGCACGAAAAAAAGAAGCGCTACCGCGCTCCTTTTAATTGAAAGGAAGTTCATCATCCAGTCCCTCTGGAATGTTCATCCAGCCATCATCTCCCATTCCATAGGAACCTCCGCCATGCTGCGGGTTATTTCCCTGATGTCCGGACTGATAGCCATTACCCTGTGGACGGGATCCTCCCGTCTGCTGATTCCCCTGCTGTGGATGGGAATTATTTCCAGCTGACTGATTATTCTGCTGCTGTGGCTGATAACCATTTCCAGACTGTGCAGATTTGCTCTCCGCAAACTCCTGCTCCTCTACCACAACTTCTGTAGTGTAGACCTTCTGTCCGTCACGATTTGTATAACTGCCTGTCTGGATACGTCCGCAGATAGTAATCCGTAGACCCTGGCGGAAATATTTTTCCGCAAATTCCGCGGTTCTTCCGAATGAAATACAGCTGATAAAATCAGCACTTGGCTCGCCTTCTTTTTTCATACGGCGATCTACTGCAAGTGTATACCTTGCAATTGCCAAAGGATTTTCACCTTGAGAGTATCTCACCTCTGGATCTCTTGTTAAACGTCCCATTAATACTACTTTGTTCATAAATTAATTTTCCTCCTGTCGTTTTTTATGTTTTTCATTCGAAAAATGATTAAACACTTTTCAAAATGGTAAAGTTTCAAATGCGTGACAATCATAATAAGAAATATCCTTGCATTTGAAACCTTTTTCTTCCGTTTGTATTTTTTTGTTATACAGCTGTGGCCCACAAATACATATCGTTCTGCTTTTAGGACACGCCATATACAACGACGCGTATTTCTTTATCTCCGGACTGGAGAAGCGAACCATTCTGGCATACAATATGCCATGCGCGTTGTCTTTATCTATGAACTCTGCAATCAAAGAGCCATCCTTTGATTGTTTCAGAAAGGGAGTGTTTCCAAGAACTACGCTCATTCGTCCTTTATACCCGGAAAAATTCCATAATCCGAAATATTTGAAATCCGCGGCAATTCTTTCCTGCGCCTTGATCTTGCACAGTACAGAGATGTAAGAACCTATTTGTAGTTTAGAAGCTATAACTCTTGTTTTTAGCATCTTCCGGAAATCAGATGTATCATCAAGGAAAACAATCCTTGCAGTCCTGGTCCTTATGATTCCATTTTCTATATTAGAACCTGAAATCGAAACCAGCAGTGCTTCTCCATCCTGTTGTATCCGTGTTACAGTGCCTGCAAGAAACTCCCAAGGAGGTCCTCCTTTGCCTTTTACGACATAGCCTTCAAGCTGCGTACTTGAAAGTATTCTAAGCATTTATAACACCTCCAAGGAGATTTCCAAGACCTTTTCTATAAGAGATCTCCTGTATATCGTTTCCGATATTATTAAAACTACCTACAGCAATCAGTGTGCTTTCGGTATCTTTAACAGGAAGAAATTTCCCCAGATAACAGGAAAGTACATTTTTCCTTTTGATACCAACCAAAGAGGTGGCTTCCTGTATCACTTCCTTAGGTGTTATGTCTGCCAATGGTGCTATCTCAATCTTTTTGTAGCATTCGAGAAGCAGCTTATTGATTTCTGGAATAAGCTCCTCCAAAGACGCTTCTGATCGGTGTTTCTGTCTCAAAACGCCTGTATAAATCAGTGCATCTTTTTTTCTCCATGCACTAATAAAAGTAAGGGATTCTCGTCCAATACAGGAATCCCGGATGACCAAAACCTGCTTCCATCCATATTTTTCATGTGGCAGGCTGAGCTCAACCTGAAAGCGCACATCGTTATAATAAAAGTCAACGATTTCCGCTCCTTCTTTAGTAAAATGCTCAGCTACCTGATACAGGTCGCAGGAAATCGCATCCAAAGCTGTTTTATGTATGGCTGAAACAATGCGATACTTATCCTTTAGCGTATAAAGGATAAAGGCATAGTCCCTTTCTTTAAAGAGCTGGGCCAGATGAAAATCTCTCCAAACTGACGGCTCTGAAGAACTTCTTGTCCATCCAAACATGTCGTTAAATGAGCGAAAAGTAAGCTCATCTACCAGATACAACTTTTCCTCTATGCGGAAAGCAAGCCCCGTAACAGAGATCATGCGGATTGCCCATCCTGGAAGATTTGATAACTTCCATGTTTTTTTTACTTTGTAAGGATAATCCGACAGAAGCATAGGTGATATTTCATGCAGATAGACAATTCCATCTTCTATCTTTTTCACAGACAGAATGTTAATCTGGTCCATAAGCACCTTTTTTTTCTGAGACGACTTGTTATAATCATCCCAAGCCTTTTTAAATACTCCATTCATTTTCATTCTCCTTTCGTTTTTTTATAAGAAAAAAATGGAAAAAGAGAATTTAAAATGAAATAAAATTAAGACTGCTCCAACTTCTCAACGTCACAGTCTCTCAGATACTCCGTACTATGCGATAAAACATCTATTGTCCTTCCTGGTACATCAAACTCCTCTCCGCATTCTCCGCACTTGTACGTTTCCTTGTACTTTCTTGTACGCAGGGTGCCGTCTACATATATCGTAGAACCAGTATGCAGAACTTTATAATCATCTACAGCCTGCTGCCCAAAAGAATAAATCCACGGATAATCAGTCCTTTCAGCAACCTCCTGAAGCCCCTTCGGACAGTATTTTCTATTGATAGCAATCTGATATCTGGTATAAGGTCTATTTTCCACAAACCATTGAATGGGTTCGCAGGTAAGATTACCTAAAAGAAATACGATATCAGATATTTCAGCCCTGTTCAAAACGCAGGAATGCGCTTCTCCCTGTTCATCGAAAGAACGAACCTTCTCGGCAAAAATAGGGGAATAGTAGATCATATTTCCACCGGATCTGACTTTTTCAGCCTGACATGCTTCCCTTCTTAAATTCATTGCTCCACAGTGAGGGCATACGGCTTTCTTTTCCACTTCCTTTGTTGCAAGGAAGCCTTTTGTATATACGACATCATTCTCCTTCCAGGTCGATATTTCATCAATCAGGTCTTCGTCCTGGGTAAGCAGTATTGGACTGCTGTATTTTAAAGATGTCCGCAGCAACATGGTATCTTCCCGCCGGTCTCCTCTGACAACAGTCACTGCAACCATTGCTGTACGTCCATATGCCCCTGTCTTTATCTGGGGTAAGGTTCTGACAATACCGAAGAGACTGACATAATTATGTGTTGCCATACTTTTCACTCTCCTTTCACATTAAAAAAATTGGCAAGGCATTACTGCTCTCAATTAAAATGTAAAATAAATTAGGAGAAACTATACTTTATCATATTCTTATACGCAAAATGAACTTGGTTCATCTGTTAACTTTTATCTACTTTATTTTTCATATTATTTCTATACAGATGAAAGCCAAAAAAAGAGAGACCGTGCAGGTCTCTCTCTAAAAGATTATTACTGGTAATCAGTTTTCTGGATTTTCGGGATCAAGTTCCTCGTACTGCTCCTTGATAAAATCATCATCGTCTAAAACAGGAGCACTCTCTCCCATCAGAGAGTTATCATACATTTTAATAACCCCCGGATATCTGCGGAGAAGATCTTTGTTATTCTTCAGCTTCATGGTTGCACTAGAAATACAATCTTTGATATGCGGGACATTTGAATTCAGTTTCTTGGCAATCTCTCTGTAACTTGCCTTAAGTCTGGAAGAATTATCCGGTTGCAGAAGAAGAATCATAACTTCCAGTTCTTCTTCTGTAAGCGATTCTTCCAAGATATCATTAAAACTCTTGGTCTCCTCATTTCTGAAAAAAATACTTTCCGGTGAATAAAGAGACGATGACTGCTCAAAGCCACTTTCACTTAACACTTCATAAGAAACTGTATCTTTTTTTGCCAGCTGATCAATACACTTTTTGATTGTTGGAATTCTAAGATTTGTCAATTTCTGTATAGTCTCAACATTGGCTGTAATACCTTTTTCGTGGCACAAATTAAGAGCTGCGGAAACTTTTCTTATGCCGTCTGAATAATAAGGGGTTGTTTTATGAAAATTATGGGAACAATATTCTGTAACAACATGTCTGATCCAGGGAAGCATGAATGTCGTAAGCGATCCCTTGTCACAATCAAAATTCTCAATTTCATCAAAAACAACGCACCAAATCTCATGAACAATATCTTCACGATGAAAAGGATTCTTCATCAGCGTTGGATATGTTTCCCACATTACACTGTAAACATATGAACGTCCAAAAAAATACAGCTTTTCAAGCATTTCCTTCTTTAAGATCTCATTTCCGTATTTACGTGCAATACGATATGTACGCATGATCTGCTTTAAGACTTCCTGATCATAATTTTCATTTTTTTTGTATTCTTTTCTTTCTTTTACTTTGCTATCCTCGCTCATTTTTCGAGTCTCCTTTCTTTCGAACGTAACCCATTAAAAAGCAGGTGAATATCTGTTTGATAAGATCGGCCGTTTTCCTATTGTGATTACTTTTCTAGCTCTTTCCGGTTATTGTATCGACAAAGTGATATAAACTCTTACTCTTACGAAGACCCCTTTCTCCATGCAGAGTCATTTTTTTCACTCTATTTCGAAAAACAAACTATTACAGAAAACAAATAATCCAGCAAGCCACATTTATATCTATCTATTTCTCCCCTTTTGTGTAAAATCTAAAAATTGAATTCGAATTCACTTTTTTGTAGCAGCTAGACCTCTATTCATCTGCCAATGACATTTGCCTAAAACTACTACTCTACAATTTCAGCATCGGAAAGATCTATTTCCTGTTCGTTACTTCCGCTATCATCCGGATTATTTTTTTCAACGATCTCAATTGTCTTGTAGAGAAGGTTCACTACATCTTCCTCACATTCCAGATATTGAAGCCTCTGCTTCTCATAATCCGAATATTCCTGCCCTGATGAAGATATTTGATCATCTGCTCTTTTTTGCATCTCAGAAGCAGATACCAGTTTATATTTCTCATTGATAGCACCTATAAGAAATATCTTTTTCAGGCTTGTTTCAGCTTCTTTAAAGGTATGCTTTTCACCATCTTTATTCAGGACTTTCAGCTCCTCATCTATAAGAGAATCCGGTATAGTAACAAAAGTCGTTTTTTTCAGAACATTATCAAGAAGTTCACTCATAGTCTTTTCTCTGCGTTCTGTACGATTCTGCTGCTTATCCTTGTTGATTGTACTGCGTACCATATCTTCCAGAGAACTATACTCCGTATTTTTAGACATATAGTCATCTGTGATTGGATACTCTATGTTATATATTGCATTAATCTTTACATAAACCTCTTTATTGCTATAAGTTAGGAATTCTTCCACTTTTCCAAGGTCTGTAGAATCCCCTTTTTTCATTCCAATCAACTTTTCTTCTACATCAGATGGAAGGGTACGATTTCCAATCCCAACAAGGTATTCTTTTTTTCTATCAACATATTTTCCTTTTTGGGATATTGTAAAATCCATAGATACCGTACACTCTTCTGTTACCTTTTTTAATTCACCAGCATTTTTTAAAATCGTATCCGTTATTTCCTTTTCGGTATCATCATAATTTTTTTCTTCAACCTCTTCCTCTACCTGCATTCCCTCCAATACAGGCAAAGACACATAACTGGATACGTCCACTTGCGAGAAAAGAGTCGGGCTCGACACATTTGACACCTGTGGAGAAACGATCCGATCCTGATATGCACTAAATCCAGCTACACCAAGGCATCCTACCCCCAGCAGAATGAATAAACCTGCAAAGAAATTTTTCATCATCTATCCCTCCCTACTGTTCACTTTTCTGTAGCTTTTTAGCATATTTTTCAGCTTTTTCCGTATCTTTGATTGTGACATATCTGCTTTCGCTATCCTGTTGGATTTCAAAAAGTCTTCCGCTTTTCCCTTTTAATTTTAAAATTTTCCCAGAGGAAACTGCATTATAAAGCAACCTGTCACATTTATCCGTATTTGTGTTTATAGCCAGTTCTCCGTAAAGGTTTGAACAACCTTCATAACAGGAGATGCAGTCAAGTACGGATGATGGAATCGCTGCTGCCTTTTCAAGACTGATACATTCCAAATAGGCAGACGAAATATTTTCTACGTTTTCTGGAAATACTGAGGCCGTATAAATATTACTGTCACCTGCAAAAGCCTCAGTCATATCAAGCACGGAATCTGGAATAACAGGTGCCTCTACAAGGCTTGTGCATCCCTTTAAAATTCCATTTATTGAAGAAAGAGCATTCGTCTTTGTCATATCCGGAGCATTTGACATTTTTTCACAGTTCTGGAACGCATAATCAGCTTCCATAACATTAACAGGTAATGGATCCGAAGATTCAAGATTTACACATCCTGAAAAGCATTCAGTTATAATCTTTAAAGCAGAACACTGAAAATAGGAAGGAGTTTTTATAAGGCTTGCACAGTCTTTAAACGCACCCCTGGCACTTTCAATACTTTTTGGAAGCGTATCACAGCCCGTTAAATTGCTGTTACCAGTAAACCAGTAATCAATATTCGTTGGTGTAATCTCATCTTTAAATATTACATAAGTGTAATCCTCATTCGCCCACGGAGTATCACCATTTGCAAAATTCATTGTATTTCCACTTCCGGAAAACTCCAGATCACCATTTCCATAGACTGTGGCTACAACGTTTTCTTTAACAGGATACCCTATCTTGTATTCTACAACCTTTGAACGCGTTATTGGTACTGTAACCGTTGTCGTACATCCGTGGTATTCAATCTTGGTATCAAAGCTGTCTCCATGTGCCGGAGCCTTTGTTTCATCAATGGTAAAAGACCTTGCTAAATAGACAGAACCCGTTTCTGTATAAACTGTCACATCGAACATTGACTGGGTTAGTTCCTGCGAAGGAGCTGTTTCACCAACAAATTCAGCCTGGATACTTGATACTTTTTCCTTTGAAACCTTTGTATATTTGTAGTAATCAACTCCTTTCAATGCTGCTATAAGCAGAACAAGAATAATAATGACTACTATAAGAAGTCTGTTTTTTTTGTTCATAAAAATATCTCCTTTCTGCTTCCTGTGATGCCAGGAAACCGGGCATTAGCCCGGTAATCCAACTTCCTTAGATATTGCCATACAGATGATATCTTTGTGAACTTTATCTACAGTTTCATCGTGGTTAATGTTGATCATATCAAGAGCCGTTTCATAATCGCCGTAATCTCCATCCAGATAATGAATAGCCTTTTCAAGCAGTCCATACATGAGCGTATTAACGTCTTCATATGAGTCTTGCATCTGAACCAGCGTTTCTCTGATATCTCCTGTTTTCAAATAAATATCATTGATCTCTACAGCATAGTTTTCATCAAACTCCTTATCTACCTTCTTATCATCTTTCTTCTCTTTTCCGACAAAAAGAATGACTATGGAAATTATGAACAAAAACAATGCACAAGCAAGAAAAATATAGGAAGTACTCATCCTGCTTACCTCCGTTTCTTATCATCAAAGTGTCCTATCAGTTCAGAAATAATTGAACGCAGTTCTTCATCACTTATCCGTTTACTGATATACTTGCGGGCATAAACACCATCTTCTTTTGCAAAAAACTTAGTATCCACTATCTCATTATTTAGTTTTGAGAGAGTTTTAGAATCAACCCTTCTGATCTTTTTACATACATCAATAAAGGAAACATTTCCAAAAACTACTTTAATATTGAAATCTTCTGAGTAGGTACAGGAAACAATCGTATTTTTAGCTCCATGAAGAATTGAAATATCATTATAAACATTATCTTCCTTTAAAAGAGATTCACATTTCTCCGGAGATAATTCTTCTCCTGCAACATCAGCAATTTTCTGCAGTTCTTCAATCTTATTAAGATAACCTGTTTTTTCTTTATCAAAAAGGTGAACTGCCTGATCATGAACATCGTCTCGGAGCTTATCAACTTCCTGATTTTTTTCAAGAAGAAGATCTGACATCTCCTTATTTTTTCTTCTGAGCTCATTAATTTCCAGGTTTAATGTTTTTTCCATGGACGCTCTGGCCTTAGTAGCAGAATTTAATTTTGCTTTTAACTTGTTGACTTCCGAAGAATCAACCTTAGGACCAGATCCCTGTCCTACTCTAGTCTGCAATCTGGCAATCTCTCCGGTCAGATTTCTCATGCTGAGTGCATACTTAGCTTTTTCTTCGTCATATGCAGCTTCCTGCTGAGCAATCACATTCTCACGCGCTTCAAGCTCTGCATCTTTCTCTTTGATTCTTTCCTTTTCTTCTTCGAGTTCCGATTCCAACTGATGTTTCTCGCCGATAAACTCTTCTTTTTCTTTTTCGAAAAGGCTTCTCTCCTCTTCTATCTGTTTTCTTGCAGCTTCCAGTTCTTCTGTCTGGATTTTGATTTCTTCAAGCTGCTCATTCATAAGTGCCTGCATATTTGCAGAAACCTGATCTCCAGAAACAGAAGTTTTCTCAGCAGTGTCTAAGCAATTATGAACTGCTTCTTTTAATGTTTCGATACATTCTTTAGGTTCATCTGGAAGATACTTATCAGGAGTCACATATCCTACAATGTGCATCTTCTTTTCATTTTCGTCATAAAAAGATTCAAACTCTTCATATGCACTGGAAATATTCGCAATAGCGATATATGCAAGTTCCTGATTATTCACTGGGTATATATAATCCAATCTGATGTCTTCCGGTGTATCCTTGTCGATTGAACCCTGAAGTATCCCATCCCCTTCTTCTTTTGCGAATCGGATTTCATTTCCTACCGTATATGGCTCTGCATCTTCAGCAATTTCATAAAATGTCTGTTTACAGAATTCCTGCTGTTCCTTTACAAAGGAATCTACATAATCCGATGATTTTTCACTATGCGTATCATCTACAACTGGAGAAAACTTCTGAGTCGGATCATATTCCTCTTCTTCCTCTGTCTTTACCAGAAAGTTAACACAGGAACTCTCAAACTGAGGAACAACTTCTTCACAGATAAAATTAAAATCTTTGATGTTCGAAACCAGTTCATCCACGGAATCAAACAAAAACCTTCTGCCAATTGATAGATTTCCGTTTCCTCCATAAATTTGAAATACCGGGTATTTTTCACGAACCCCATCGTTGAATTGCACACAACATTTTTCTTTGATCTGATAAATATAGGATCTTTTTCCTGTAATAGAGACAGCCCGTCCATTTGTGATGACTACAGATACATCAAAATCTTTGTCATTAATGGAAAGATTATAAGAAATAAAATTCTTATCGCCCTCTTCCCTGACCTCCGGGTCAGTTATAAGACCCTCAAGCTTTGAATACAGGTTTTCTAATATCTGTTTTTCCATTTTTTTTCGCAGAAATGTAATTCTGCCCTCCTTTCCCGTCTTTTACAAAATAGTTATACCTTTCTGATTTGCAACACAGAAAGTCGGCATTTGCTATTCGCTCAGATAATATGAAAAATAGGGATTTTTTTGTACATCTACCCTCCCTTCTACTTTTGCATTACGGAAAATTTTTTATTTTAATTCTGGTACGAAAAAAAATTCCAAAGAAGTAGGAGCAGACACATAATAAGAAAAAATCCCCGTATTATTACTAATACAGGGATCTTGATTGGTAATCTTATAAAATTATAATTTCTTTCTTTTATTTCCGAAGAGTAAGGAAGCGATGCCTGTTATGCAGACTACAATACCTGCTAAACCAGTAAACAGCCATGCCATCATATTTGTGTCATCCCCTGTTTTTACTGTTGTATTCACCTCTACTTTTTCAACATTTCCGGTATCTGTTGCCACGTCTTCTTCCGGAGCTGGAGTCTCTACAACTTCCTCACTAGGGACAGGTGTCGTTTCTGCTGTTTCAAGAACCTTTGCCAGACGCTCTGCTTCTTCCATGCTTCCATCTGTTCCAAGCACAGTATAGGTTATATTATAGGTTCCAGGAGTATCAATATCCACCTCAGAATCATCCCTTATTACACTTGATACATATTCTTCGTCGTAAGTGGTATCATCCTCAGGAAGCTCTTTTCCGCAGTCTGTCTGAATATCATCCATTCCATATACATGGTCTAACAGATTTGCCTCAACTTTACACTGAACAGTCTTACTTCTTTCATTTCCGTGGATATCCGTAAATGAATACACTACATCATAAATACCTGGAACTGTTATATCAACGTTCTGGATATCTACTTTAAGAGTATCCGGTTCGATCATGCTGGTATCTTCTACACTGTTTTTTAAATCCGGAAGAGATTCCCCTTCTTTTACAGTTATGTCTGGCAGCTTGTCAAGCATTTCTGAAATCTGGACATTCTCCTGTTTTATTTTTTTCTCATTTTGCAGAGCAACATATCCGCCACCACAGCAGACAACTGCTGCTGCAACTACGATTCCAATTATCAACTTTTTATTCAACTTTGAAACCTCCTACCTGAATCTCATGATCAGACATTAAGAGAAGAAATAAGAACCTCTGCTTCTCTTCCAGTTGCCAACGCATGTATCTTACACTTTGTATCATTTATGGATAAAACGATACAGTTACCATACAGGCTGTGTCTGACCAGATCATTTTTTTTAATGTTTTTTTCTTTTTCTATCTGGGAACCTCTCAACTGAAGTTCACTGATAAAACGGGAAACCGGTTTGTTCTTTTTGTTTCTAACATATGTAATGCAAAGTCTTTCCTTAGCTCTTGTTACAGCAACATAAAATAACCGTCTTTCTTCTTCTACGTCTTCTGTTGATGCAACTTTTGGAGGGATATATCCCTCGTTACAGTCAATAATATATACATTCTTCCACTCAAGTCCCTTTGACCGATGCATGGTGCTAAGACATACTCCCTGCCCGTTATTTTTTTTCATATTCATGGAACGCTTTTTTATGTATAACATCCATTCATCCATTGTATGAAATTTCTGAGAATCTTTTTTATACAAGGAAATGATCCTTTCCATTTCATCGAAGTCTTGGTTAATACTCTCGGAATACTTTCGAAGATAATCCTCATATCCCATATTCTTTAATATATAAGATATGAAAGCCTTCGGTTCCATCTTACCTAAGACTTGTATATCTCTATAAAGATTATTAATGATTCCTCTGATTTTTGTCCATTTCCATCCATTATATATGCCGGAAGCAGCTACCAAAACATCCTGTTTTTCACAGCTTTTAGAAATAGAAAGAATTTTTCCCAAGTAACGTTTGGGTCTGTCAATGATTCTTTTGAAATCTTTGCTGTTCCCAGATCCCTTTGATAAACGATAATATGCCATGATATCATACCAGATCCAATGTTCATAAGAATCCGGGATTGTTTCCGTACAGTAATATGGGATATTTTCCTCATCAAACTTATCCGCGGCCTGCTCTGCCTGTTTGTTATTTCTGTATAAAACAGCACATTCATTAAATGAATACCAACAGCTTTTTATATCTTTTGCTATATCACTCATCTGGAAGTCAGGACTCTCCTCTCCCAGTACTTTTATCCCTGCGTTGCCTTTTTGTCCACTTAAAAACTGTTTTGAATAACGATTCTTGTTGAATTCAATCAGTTTTCCTGCACATTTGATGATACCGGGAAAACTGCGATAGTTTGTACTGATGCAAAAAACATGTGCATCTGGAAAATCCTTAGGAAAGTTTAGCATAATTTCCGGACGAGCTCCGCGGAAACGATAGATACTCTGGTCATCATCTCCTGCTACACAGATATTCCTTTTATCCCCTGCAAGAAGATATACAATATCTCTCTGTAAATAATTTACGTCCTGATATTCATCAACCTGAATGTAATCCCATTTATTTCTTAACAGGCGGAGAATCTCAGGGTTTCCTGCCATTAATTCATATGCTTTTACAAGCATGTCATCGAAATCAATATAACCTGTCTCAGCTTTCATTTCACTGTATTTCTCCGACATATATAGAAAATCTTCACGGGTCAGTCCTTTTATTTCCTCAGGTTTTACTTCTGACGGAAGTATACGATTATTCATGGCAGCACTATATAAAGTCTGAAACTGTCCAGCCGCTTTTGCCGGATCATTAACATTTTTACACTGTCTCGCTGTATTGAGCAGAAACAGCCATTGATCCGAGGTTTTCATGATATTATCCATGGACAAACCTCCATAAGAAATCAGAATTCTAAGACAAAGTGCATGAATCGTAGAAAATGTGATTCCATGAGGCTCCCCGAATTTCTTCCGAAATTTCTCTGTCATTTCCTGCGCCGCAGCTTTAGTAAATGTGATCATAAGAATCTTATCCGGAGAAATCCCCTCCTCCAGCATATGATTGATTCTGCGCAGCAGCGTTGTCGTTTTCCCGCTCCCCGGACAGCTTATAAGAATAACTGGGCCTTCCAACTGGGCGATTGCCTTTTCCTGTTCTATATTTTTTTCCATTATCCCACAACTCCTTTTTTTTCTAAACTAACAGGAATTTGAATAACTTTCTACTGACACGAAAATAGCCGAAGGCAGAATTTCTTCCACTTCGGCTATTTTCTGCCAGCCTGTCGGTTTATGTAAGGAGTTTTACCATACTATTCGTAATACATTATTTTTTCTTCTTGATAAATTTCAGGTATACCATTGCTCCGATTGTCCCGATACCAACAATCATTGCCGCTATGCTCGCAAAAATACGGATACCATTTTCATCCCCAGTTTTTACAGAGCTTGTTGCTGTATCATCTCCCTTTTTGGAAGCACTCTGTACATCTGTTCCGGAAGTAGAAGAACCGCCCGTGGAGCTGTTCTGGTCAGTAGAAGAAGTAATACCTGCTGCTGCATTCAGTTTATCAAGAAGTCCCTTCGCATCTGACAAATACTGTTTTACCTGGTCTTCTGAGGTTGCACTCTGAATCTTATTTGAATATGCAGAAATAACTTTCTGTACACTCTCTGTATTTAAGGTCGTATAATTTTTAAGTTCATTGATCGCATCCTCTTTGACCTTATCAAGTGAGGATGAGTTTTCTTTAAGCAGGCTCACTGATTTTTTTGCCTGATCATAAATCTGCTGCATCGCATCTTCACTGGATGTCTTATCAATATTTGCTTTTGCTTTTGTTACCAGGTCACTGATTTTTGTCTTCGTAGTATCATCAAGAGAAGAATCTGCTGCAACATCAAGGTCATCCAGTTTTTCTTTATAGCTTGTACGCAGATCACTGACATATGTTTCTTTAAAGCTTGCTACTGCTGTGTTGTAAATAGAAATAGCATCTTCTGAAGTAGAGGCATCCATTACATCTATCTTGGCCTGACTGATAATGGAAAGAGCCTCAGAGCTGAGGGTTTTTCCATCAGCTAATGTCGTCAGTTTTTCAATAAGCTGGGCTTTCTTTGTAGCAAGAGCCTTATTCTGGCTGTACTCTACGGTTGTATTCTTAATATCGCTTTTAGCTTTTGTGAGAATCTCATTCATCTGTTCCTCAGAAGTTGCATTTGCAATATCTGATTTCGCGGATGTTACAATCTTGGACAAGGTGGATTTCAATTCTGAATCAGTGACATTCTTAATCAGATCATCCAGTTTCGTCTGATAAGACTTCTTTTTTGTTTCAAGTTTTTCTGCATCACTGGCTTCTTTTTTTGCTTTTTCTACCTTGTCTGTAGCATCTTTGACAATCTTATCTACATCATCTGTTGTTTTGGCATCTTTCAAATCAGATTTCGCACCGGAAATAATATCCTCTGCCTTTGCTTTGACTGTTTTATCCGTGATTCCATCCAACAGTTTATCCAATTTTGCCTCAGCCTCTTTTTTGGCAACTGAAACAGCATCGTCAGCCTGCATTTTTTCTAATTTTTCCATGGCTGTTTCATATGCTTTATAGCAGTCAAGACGGGAAGCGTTATTCATGGAAGATACCGTATCATTATAAATTTTTTTCGCATTATCTGCATTATCTGAACTTACATTAGACAGTGCATCTTTCATATCATCTACCAAAAAGTCTTTATAATCTGCATCATTCATAGATACATAGTCAATAGCAGAACTCATAAGGACACAAGCTCCGTTATAGTCTGTCTCAGATACTTTTTCGGCCATGTAAGCAAGCAGATCCGGATCTTCAGAATTAAGGGTAAGTCCTCTTAAACTCTTGATAGTTTCTACTGCAGATGCCTTTGATTTTTCATCAAGAACAGATCTCATATTTGTAAGGATTTCCTTAGCAACCGTCTTAATAGACTGGATGGATGCAGCAGATTTTGCATCATAAATCTGGTCTTCTGCCAAAGAACGAATTGCATCTGGAAGATCACTTTTTGTTGTGATAGTGTCTCTTACCTCTGCAATACTCTTTTTCGCACTCTCTCTCAAAGTATCAAGTACTCCATCCTTCTGATCAATTACATCCTGAATATCATCTTTGGCATCATCCAGAGCAGAATTTACATCCTCAATGCTTTTAGCACCGTCTATGGTCTGCACTGCTGTATCATAGATTTCCTTTGCAACCGCCTTTAACTCGTCTGTATCAAAAACAGCCTTATCAAAAAATTCCTTTAATGAATCTTTTGCAGCAGACTTCTGATTTTCAAGTGTTTCATCTGCAAGATAACCATCAATCGTAGCTGCCGCTTCTGCGATAATAACATTAATATCATCTACAGAAGTAGCTTTATTGATTTTGTCTTTCGTTTCTGTAAGGTACTTTTCAGCAGCAGCTTTTCTATCACCGGTCAGCGTACTGATATCAATAGAATCAATCTCAGTAAGAGCATTTTCAACAGCCTCTTTCAGTGCAGCATCAGAAGCATCATTGTCGTTTCCTGATTCATTGTCATTATTTCCGCTATTTCCGTCTCCGGAATTATCAGTATCACTGTCCTTATTATCACTGTTACCAGAATCATCACTACCTGTATTATCAGAAGCTTCCTCTTTCTGAAGATATGACTTTGCCATATCATAAATAGAATCAATGCTGTCAAGATCAGTGATCTTTTTTATTTCCTCTTCCGATACAGACAGTGCTTCCAGCTCAGTCTTTACATATTCCTTTAATCCATCAAGGACTTCTGTCTCTCCGTAAACATTAACAAAGGAATTTGTAATCTCCTTTACTTTCTCAAAGGATTTTTCAATCGCATGAGAGGAATCTCCGTCTAACCCCTTATCACCGTAACAGTTTAGTACGGATGTAATGAATTTTGAGACTGTATCATAATCATCCTCTGGTGTAATCGCCTCAAAATAACTTTTTAATATAGAAACATCATCTTTGGTCAGGGCACTGTAGCTTCCGGATGAAACATTCTGTTCCATATCTGATATTACATCAGACAGTTTTAAAGCGTAACCGCTTCCTTCCGTCTCAGCTGCGGGAGCTTCCTCTTCGTTTGTAGAAACATCTTCCTCCACTTCTCTAAGGATTTCTTCCAGTTCTGCGTCACTGGTACTCTCCGCAGAGCTCTCCTGAGCCGGTACTTCCGAAGCACTGACCGTTGTCCCAGGAACAGACACGCAGAGAGTCATTCCAAGAAGAAGTGCATTTACATATCTTTTCTTCATAACTATTATGCAGGATTGATTTCGTTTGTATCCGCACAAACAGACATCAGTCTTATCCTGCCCCTCCTTTTTTTATATTTTTGCGGATCAAATACGCTGGTCATGCGCAAAGCTAAAATGACAAAAAAAGTAGAAAAAAAAAGACCAGCGGTTAAACCGCTGATCCATACCATCAGTTTGCATTCTGCCTATACGCAAGACTATAGGCATTTATCAGGCTTTCTGGAAAAATGACTCCGGAACCTGTATATTTTCCCTCAAATGACTGCAAGGAATATCGGACGCCGCCTACATTCCTCTCCAGAACAGAGTTGTAAAACTCTTTCATAATGTCTTCTATCTGCTGAGAGGACAACAGTTCTCTTTGGGATTGATATCCGAGACCGGATTTCCCTCCTGGCAGATATCCTTCTGCGGTTAAAGATAGGAGAACCTGTTCAAAAAAAGGATTACTTGCATATTCCTTATCCAGGCTGTCAACGATCCTCATCCACTCCGCAAAACTTTCATCATCCGCGGTCATATGCCTTACCGGATTCATGTACGATTTGACAATTCCTTGTAATATTTTTGCAGCCGCAATTCTGTTGTTTCTTTCATCCATAATGATGACAACTCCTTTCGTTTTTTTCGTTCCACTGAAAATATGAAGATGAAAGAGTGCAATAAAAAAAAGCAGGGAAAATACCCTGCTTTCATGATTACAGAAACAAAGCCATCATCAGACAGAAGGCGTACATTGCTGCCAAAAAGAAGAAACTTACGGCCAGCAATTGTAATAATTCTATCACCATTGCTACCTTTTCGTTAACTCTTCTTTTTTTATTTACTTTTGCTTTTTTCATCATTTGTATCTCCCTTCGTTTTTAGATAAAAACAGAATGGGAAACGTAATAGAATAATGAAAATATTTATCCCGGCTCGACCTTGACAGCCTGAACCACATATCTGGTAGCTTCATTGCCTGTGCATGTACTAAGAGTGATGATCTTATCTTTTACATCAAACTCTCTTTTAGAAAGACCAAGTGTGTCTTTAGCCTGCATTTTATCTGCATATTCAACTAAACCCTTACCAGGGCCCTTGATCAGGGTGTATGTATCTGAACCGACTTCTGCCGTATAACAAGAGAAAATCTCATATTTACACGCCTCTTCTTTGGTCAAAACCCATATGTATTTGCTTTTCTGGATCGTCTCTGGAAGTTTAAACTGTTTCAGCTGTCCAAACATTGAACCGTTTTTCATATTATGACCGTATATGATCGTATTGCTGTCTTCAAGTTTCTTTTTGTTCTGACAATCTGTAAAAATAGTTCCTGCAAAATTATCCTGTTTTTCAAAGGTCCGATGCAGATAAAAGTCGTTATCCTTGTAATGAACTATCGGATAACTGATATCCGGCAGTGCTTCTACATATAGCCAACCGACAAAGTCTGGATTGATCTCGGACAATTTATCATAATCGATCTCCAAAGGTGCAGTCCAAACCTTTTTCTTCGTCTCCTTGTCTACCCAGGTTTCATCCTTTACCTCCGCCTGTTTTTCCGTCACTACCATGTCCGATATTTTTGCATATTCATCACTACCTGCCTTATATTCGCTGAATATCTTATACAGATTCCATCCGGCGTAGGCACAAACTCCGATTGCAACGACAAGTATCAGAATCGTAATAAGATTTGCCAGAAAAGCAAACGGATTTTTCTTCTCTTTAATCTTAAGTTGTGACATAAAACCTCCCTTCTCCTGTACTATCTGCATTATAATAAGTATGCACAGGATTTATTTTATAATGTGAAAAAAATTTGAATTCAAATTGAAAAAGAAGAGATCTCTCTCTTCTTTTTCCTGTACATCTTATATGAATAGGCTGACACCGCATTTCCCAACAAAATCAGCAAACGAGATCAAAGAACCTGCTGCAATGGAAACTAAAATTACCAATCCGGTTGTCTTTAATCCCTCAGAAAGCTTTGGCCATGTAACTTTACCATAGTTTACCTTGAATTCTTCAAAACTGTTTTTTTTCATCTAACAAACCCCTCAATCTTATAAGCACTTGTATCTGCATCGATCTGCTTTGCATTTTCAATGATAACTCCGACAATAATAACCAGGGATGTTCCTATAAGAGAAATATTTGAAATATTGAACATTCCTGATAATATCATTGGTATGGTAGCCACAATTGAGATTCCGATTCCACCAAGCAGCGTTGTATACTTAATTTTTTTCCGAAGATAATTAGAAGTATCTGCACCTGGCCTTATTCCAGGAATCTGGCTTCCGGATTTTTTCAGATTATCTGCAATCTCAAGATCGTTAAATATGATATTCGTATAAAACACT
>ERZ869983.41-NODE-41-length-41327-cov-6.441915_pt1 | contig 41327 bp, 40 predicted proteins | sample MGYA00521106_ERZ869983 | MGnify/ENA primary metagenome ERZ869983 (study PRJEB32232, sample SAMN07284972) | human gut metagenome | biome: human-associated habitat; material: feces | host: Homo sapiens | place: Tanzania | collected 2014-04-05 ...
ATTTTTCTTTCATTATATCTTTCATTCTCTTTAAAAGATAATCATAGAAATCTATAGTGGCATTCCAAAAAAGAATTGTCAGTTCCTGATATTTAAAAAGGGCCTGCCTATCCCATGGATAAACAGACCCTTTTGTCATGCTTTACTTTAAAAATATATGATCTAAAAATTAAAATAATCCTTCTTCATTAAAATAATCAATTCTCATTGCATGACGCACATCTTTCATTGTTTCCTGTGCTTTTGCTCTTGCAACTTTTGTTCCCTGCTGAAGAATCTCTGCAACTTCTGGAAGTTTTGCTTCCCACATCTTTCTTCTCTCGCGGATTGGTTCTAATTCTGCCTGAAGTACTTTGTTTAAGAACTTCTTCACTTTGACATCTCCAAGTCCTCCACGCTGATAATGGGCTTTTAATTCATCTAAGTTATTGTATTCTGGCCAGAACTCTTCAAAGTATTCTGGTTTACAGAACGCATCTAAATAGATAAATACTGGATTACCTTCTACCTGTCCTGGATCTTCCACTCTTAAATGATTTGGATCCGTGAACATAGACATTACTTTCTTCTTAATGTCCTGTGGTTCGTCAGATAAATAAATGCAGTTTCCAAGAGATTTACTCATCTTCGCTTTTCCATCGATTCCTGGAAGTCTTAAACATGCCTGATTGTCTGGCAGTACGATCTGTGGGTCTGTTAATGTCTCTCCATATACAGAGTTAAACTTGTGTACGATTTCTTTGCACTGTTCTACCATTGGCATCTGATCTTCACCTGCTGGTACGACTGTTGCTCTAAATGCAGTGATGTCTGCTGCCTGACTGATCGGATATGTGAAAAATCCAACTGGAATACTTGCTTCAAAGTTCTTCTGCTTGATCTCTGCCTTAACCGTTGGGTTTCTCTGTACACGTGCAACTGTAACTAAGTTCATATAGTAGAAAGACAATTCTGTAAGTTCTGGTACCATAGACTGGATAAAGATGTTGACTTTCTCTGGATCTAATCCACATGCAAGATAATCAAGTGCTACCTGCATAATGTTCTGTCTTACTTTCTCTGGATGTTCTGCATTATCTGTTAATGCCTGAGCATCGGCGATCATGATATAAATTTCGTCAAATTTACCAGAATTCTGCAGTCTCACACGTTCTTTTAAAGATCCTACATAATGTCCAACATGCAGTCGTCCCGTTGGTCTGTCTCCTGTTAATATTACCTGTTTCATTATTTTCTCCTTTTCCGCTTTCCGTATAGAATTTGTACGTCTTCTCTTATGATCTATACTCTTATGTTTTATTGTAAAATCAAATGCGTAAAGTGTCAATATTTCATTGTGAAAAGATTTTTGCGTGTCCGTGCTGGAAAGACACTCATTTTCGTAAAAAAGACATTTTGTATTGACTTCAGGAATAAAAGTAAATATAATGGATAAGATTGATTCTTTATTTTTAAGAAAATATCACTTAAAAATAAAAAAATAATGAAAGAAGGAATTTTTAAAATGAAAAACCTATTACAAAAGTGGAATAGCTTAAGTCTGATCGTAAGAATCTTAATCGGTCTGATCATCGGTGCTATTCTTGGTGTAGCTGCTCCAAAAGCAACAGGGCTTGCTCTGCTTGGAGATTTATTCGTTGGTGCTCTTCGTGCCGTAGCCCCAATCCTTGTATTTGTACTTGTCATTGCTTCTTTAGCAAATTCTAAGAGCAACGGTGCAAAAAATATGCGTATCGTCATCATCCTTTATATGTTAACAACATTTATTGGTGCTGTTGTCGCAGTATGTGGAAGTTTTCTCTTCCCGATCACATTACGTCTTGGAAAAGCCGCTACATCTGAAGCTGCTCCTCCAACAGGTGTGTTAGAAGTATTAAAGAACTTATTAATGAATATCGTATCAAACCCGGTTGATTCCCTTGTAAATGCAAACTACATCGGTATCCTTGCATGGGCTGTAGTCTTTGGACTTGCATTAAAAGCTGCAACTCCTGGAACTAAAAAAGCACTTCATGATATCTCTGCTGCAGTTACAAAAGCTGTACACTGGATCATCAACTGTGCTCCATTTGGTATTCTTGGACTTGTATATAACACTGTATCTACAAACGGTTTAAGCATCTTTACTGATTATGGTAAACTGCTTGCCCTATTAGTTGGATGTATGTTATTTACTGTATTTGTAACAAACCCAATCATCGTATTTAGTATGCTTCGCAAAAATCCATATCCATTGATCTTAAAATGTTTAAAAGAAAGTGGTTTAACAGCATTCTTTACAAGAAGTTCTGCTGCAAATATTCCTATGAACATGGCTCTTTGTGAGAAACTTGGATTAAATGAAGATAACTATTCTGTATCTATCCCTCTTGGTTCTACGATCAACATGGATGGTGCTGCGATCACGATCACAGTTATGACTCTTGCAGCTGCTCATACAATGGGTATCTCTGTTGATATTCCTACAGCGATCATCTTAAGTGTCTTAGCTGCTGTTTCTGCATGTGGTGCTTCTGGTGTTGCTGGTGGATCCTTACTGTTGATCCCTCTTGCATGTTCTTTATTTGGTATCTCAAATGATGTTGCCATGCAGGTTGTTGGTGTTGGATTCATCATCGGAGTAGTACAGGATTCTGTTGAAACTTGCTTAAACTCTTCTTCTGATGTATTACTTACAGCTACTGCTGAGTTATATCAGAGAAGAAAAGCTGGGGAAGATATTGTATTGATTCCTAATAAATAAAAGTTGTGGAAATATAAAAAATAGGTTATTCAGCTTGGACCCACTCTCGTTCAGATTCGCGCATAGCGGACACTAAATTCGACAGCGACGATCTTATCGTCACTGCTCATTAAGTGCCGACGGGCTCATATGGTCCAAGCTGAATAACCTATTTTTTATATTTAAATTTTGTTTATTGGTCAGCTGTAGGTACGGATGACTGCTGATGGATATTGGATTTTAATTTTAACTTTTTAATAAAATAAAAATCTTAAATATTTGTTCTCATCCCTAGAGTGCAATGTTCTAAAAGTTTCTCTTTGTTTATAATTTCAATTTGTTTTCTTGATGTTTATAAGATTTCTTCTTTCTTTAAAATCTGAATTGCCCGTTCCATTTGCGAATGAGAAGCTCCCGCAATACTCGCCAACTCTGTCTGGGATAGTGGAATCTTTTCTGACATTGGTGGTACTTTTGTAAGATATAGGTATAGAATATCACAGATTCTTGCAAGGCATGGTTCGAATGTCTGATTGATGCTGTCGAAGAACATATATCCGATAAAATCACAATTCTCCCTTAACAGTTCCCCTGCAAAATCTCCATGTTCCATTGCTATCTTTTTTAATGTTGGGTATGGAATTTCATAGCATTCTACATCTGTTAGTGCCTGAATGATCATCTCATATTCTACACGGAATTCATGAATCTCAACTCCGATTGGAAAAATGGTTCCAGCTCCAAACATATTTAATGATTTTTTGCCTTTGTCATGTCCGAGGGATAAATGGATGATTCCTTTTTTGATAAAATGTGCTGTATTATTGATCACACCATACTGAGTAAGATATGTACCTTTCTCTACTGTTCTCTGTGAAACACCATAGGATTTTATCATTTCTTCAAATTCATCCAGATAATGTGCGAGATATACACTTGGAATGATATGTGGTTTTGTTTTTTCCATTTGATATAGCTCCTCTGTTTATTTTTGTGTACTTTGCTTTCATTATATTTAACATCCTATTTTGTGTCAATCTTTTACAATTATCTACGAAAAAAAGAGAGGACGATTCCGATTGAAAGTCCTCTCTTTTAGCAGCTTTATACCATTATCTTAAGCATTTAATCCTGCTTCATATCCTTCTCTGATTCCAAGATATCCATTTTTGACTCCATTTGCATCACCTACATGAATAACTTTGCAGTCCATATCTTCTATCTGATCTAATAAGTTTCTGTCTGTTCTTACACCAACTGCCACGATCACCATATCTACCTGATTGATCTTTAACTGTTTTCCATCTTTTTCTGCGATTACTTCATGATCTGTGGAAGCATTTCTATGATCGTTATCTGCTTATTCTGCTCTGCCAGCATATCTGCTGTCTCTGCTCCTACTAAACCTCCACCAATCACAACAATATTTTCTCCTGTCTCAACATTTCCAAGAAGTACTTCATGTGCATTTGTCACAAAATCCTGATCCGTTCCTTTGATCGGCGGTACAAATGGCTTGCTTCCTGTTGCAATGATTACAGTATCTGGCTGATATGACTCGATCATTTCTTTGTCTGCCTTGGTATTTAATAAAACATTCACTCCTAATTTATCTAACATCTGTTTCTGCCAGATGATCAAAGAAGTAAATTCACCTTTTCCGATCGGTACAGCTGCTGGAATCCACTGTCCTCCTAATCGATTGCTTTGCTCGATCAGTGTAACTTTATGCCCTTTCATTGCGGCTGAAACTGCTGCTTCACATCCTGAAACGCCGCCTCCGACGACTACAACTTTCTTTGGCATATCTGGATCTGCAAGAGAAGCTCTCGCCACTGTTACAAGATCTGCTTTGTCTGCTTGTAAAACACTTTCTGCAATTTCAACATCATTGATTCTTCCTACTGCGATCACTGGAATATCTACCACTTTTTTGATCTCTGCTGCATTTTCTACATATGCTGCCCTTGGAACAACAGATGGTGGAATGATCACATGTGTGGATGCATAAACACCCTGTCAACAATGAATACAATCTGCTCCTGCTTCCTCTACCAGTCTTGCAAGTATCTTAGATTCCTCGATTTCTAATCCACCTGGGACATATTCAACCGCTGACATTCTGTATAAAACTAGATAATCTTCTGTGATGATCAGTCCCCATCCACCTTTTGCTTTATGTTCATGATAGGCAATAAATTTCTCTGTTGCCATTCCATCCTCTGAACAATAGTTTGTTACCATCGCTGATACGACCATACGGTTTTTAAGCTCCATCTGATTAATTTTCAATGGTTCAAATACTTTCATTTTACGGTTGCTCCTTCCTTTCATATCCGCTATCCTTTTGATAACTTTACTATAGTCTGATTTTTGGAATTGTTCTCCCTCATATGAGGGGAAAATATAAAAAAGTAGCTGTATCAAACACTTTTTGTTTCATACAACTACTTTTTAAGTTTTTATATTATTATTTCTTAATAAATTAAAATTCCTTTTTCAAGATAATTCTTTCTGATATTTTTAATGATAATAACCAAACTGCAATGGATATTATATAAGTAGAAACCCATAATGTAATATTTTTTAAATACATATGATTCAGCATAATATCTAACAGTTCAACTCCTGCCATTTCAAACATTCTGAAAAGAAAGATAACGATAAAAATTACAGCTCCAATCGTTGCGAGCACAGCAATTCTTCCTTTTTCTCCTTCGTATTTTAACTGAAATGGAAGAAAGATTGACTGAAAGATAAGTAAGATCGGTATATTGATCAATACAGTTGTCACAATTTCTTCTGCATTGACAGAAAATATACCTTTTGCCATCATCACAACAATTACCAATAAAATACCTCCTATCGCTGCAATAGCTCCAAGGAAGAGTGTGAATAAATACTTTTCCATTGCATATTCTTTCCTTGTAAATGGAAGTGTGAACAGAAATACATTTCCATTATCAAATGCATCATAAGTGATCGTACTGACCCCTATCATGGATGTAATGATCGATGTATAGGTGATTGCAAATGATATTTGATCCGTTGTGATTAAAATTCCCGCTGCAATCAGCCAGATTGCCAGCAGACTTTTTTGCTGTGATGAGATTAATTTGATATCTTTTGTCCATAATCCTTTCATTTCTTACACCCCCTGTATCATCATCGTTATGATCTGATCGATCGTTCCTTTTTCTATCACGATCTTTGGATAATTTTCCAGATAGAATTGTTTCTGATCTGTAAGACATGTGTATCCATAAGATTCCTTCTTCATTCTTATTAAATATTGTGGATCTAATGTCTTTAATTGTTCTTCATCAACCTTTAGAATTGCATAATTACTTAATAAATTGTCTGTTTCTTTGTGCAAAATAATATTTCCATCGTTGATCATATAAATATCATCACATAATGTTTCAAGATCTGAGGATATATGGGAACTTATAATGATAGAACGTTCTTCGTCTTCTTCCATATAATCTCTTAACATATCAAGCATCTCATTCCTCGCCATAACATCAAGTCCTGCGGTTGGCTCATCTAAGATCAGTAATTTTGCCTTGTGTGAGATTGCTGTGATCAATTTTAATTTTGCTTTCATTCCGACAGAAAACTGTTCAAGCTTTTTGTCGGCTGGCAACTGATATTTTTCTATATAGTTTGTAAATAATTGCTCATCAAATGCTGTGTATGTATTTTTTAGAATAGCTTTGATATCTTTTACGGTAAGATATCTGCTAAAACCGGAATCTGAAAGTACAACTCCTATCTTCTCCTTGTCTTCTGGTTTGATATCTTTGACATCTTTTCCAAAGATCTGAATCTCTCCCTCATCGATAGAAATCAATCCAAGGACAGCTTTTAACGTTGTGCTTTTCCCTGATCCATTTGGCCCTATAAACCCCGTGATCATTCCTTCTTTTACTTCCATGGAGCAGTTCAGGTTGAAATTCTTATATTGTTTCTTTAATTGATTGATCTTTAACATCGCCTATCCCTCCAATATTAACTCAAACAGTGTTTTTATATCTTCATCGCTGATACCATAACGTCTTCCCTTTAAGATTGCCTGTTCTAAGTCTTGTTCTACTTCTTTCCTTTGCTCTTCCATCATCAATTCGGTATTTGCCGCTGTCACATAACTTCCTTTTCCATGAACTGTTACTGTAAAGCCTTCTCTTTCTAGTTCATCGTAAGCCTTCTTTACTGTTAACGCACTGATCTTTAACTCCTTTGACAATGCCCGGACAGATGGCAGCTGGTCATTCTGCTTTAATTCTTGCTTTCGGATCATTGTTTTGATCTGGTCTATGATCTGCTCATAGATTGGAACCATGGATGATGTGTTGATTATGATCTTCATTTTGTATCATCCTCCTTTACTTATAAACAGTGTATAACAGCATCAAACTGTTGTCAACTGTTATATGGTGTTTGTTTTAAAATAAATAAAAAATAGAGTTATTGCATTATCATAATAAAAGTTCAAAAAGAACTATAGATAACGCAATAACTCCATTTTTATGTTTAAATTTTATATAATTTAATAATATTCTTCTACATATTTATCAGCAACCTCTTTATCCAAAGAAAAGTCCTCCATGATATTTTTTATTGTATCTTCTCTTGATGCTTCCATCTTCTTATAAATTTTAATTGCACCCTCTACTCTTCCTTCTATCCTTCCTTTCTCTCTTCCTCTTTCTTCTAATTCTTCTAATGCTTTGCACATATTAAACTCAACTCCTTCTTGCTCCAATCTCAATGAATCATCAATCAATTTCTGTGTTTCAGTAATCAAACCAATTACCATTCCAAGTTCTGGCGATATTGTTTTTTCCTTATAGATATTATTAATTGTAGCATATTCCCTATTATAAATAAACATGCTGATATCAAATATTATTTTGACATCCTTATTTTGAAACTTCAATGATTCACTTTTCCTTAATTCAATCAAATTATTCCATTTTAAAGTTAATGTCAATACCATTTCCGTTTAAAACAATCTAATTTTAACCCTCGTTCCTTCGGGTATAAATAGACACAAAAATAGAGATGGAAATTCATTTTTCGTGCTCCCATCTCTATTTATCCATGATGAACTACCGTATTTTCAACTTAATTCTTCCCATCCATCAATCCAAACTGTATCGTCACACAAGTAGCAATGATCAATCCAAACATATAAAATGAATATTTTAACACATTAAGTGGTGACACATCTGCGAGTGCCGTGATCATTAACATACCTCCATCATGTGGCATCAATGAGATAAATGCACAGGCAAAAATATCTACCAGACTGGCAAGTCTCTTTGGTGCAATCTTGTATTTTTTACCGATTTCTTTTGCAATCGGACAAGTAACAATAATAGCGATCGTGTTATTTACCATTGCTGCAGAAAGAATTCCTGACATCAGCCCGATTCCATATTCTGCACCTCGTCTGCTCTTGATCTTGCCACTGATCGCTCCTACCAGCCATTCAACCCCGCCATATTCGCGAACAATACCAATGATTCCGGATACCAAGATTGCAACCATACTGATACTAAACATATCACTCATACCATTTCCAATTGCCTGAATCCAGTCAAAGAATCCGCAGCTTCCCACGCAAAGTCCGATAATACCTGCAGAGAGGATTCCTACAAAAAGTACAACTGCAACGTTAATACCCATCAATGCTGCTCCAAGAACGATAAGATATGGAAGCACTTCAATGATATTGTAACTTCCTGCCTTAATTGCTCCACTTCCAGTACCTCCGACCACTGAATAAAGGATCATTGCCACGATCGCAGCCGGTAATGCGATAAAGAAGTTCATCTTAAACTTATCTTTCATCTCAGAACCGCATCCTTCTGCTGCTGAGATCGTTGTATCAGAAATCATGGAAAGGTTATCTCCAAAATAAGAACCTCCGATCACTGCTGCACCAACGATCGCAACATTTAAGTGTGCTCCCTGTGCCACATTGATCGCGATTGGTGCCATTGCTGCAATTGTTCCCATGGATGTTCCAATTGATGTAGAAATAAAACAACACATTAAAAATACACCTGGGATCAAAAATGTTACTGGAATCACATGAAGACATAGATTAACAACAGAATCTTTTCCTCCCATTGCCGCTGCTGCCCCCTGAAATCCCCCTGCCATCAGATAGATCAAAACGATCATCATAACTCCGGAATTTCCCATGTTTGTCGTCATAATGTTTAATTTATCTTTTACATCCATATTTCTGTTTAAAAGAAGTGCTACAGCACATCCTGCCAAAAGTGCGACATGACGTGGAAATTTTCCAAATGGGTCATCTGCTCCCATAAGGGTAAATGTAATTCCACATCCTACATAACACACCAAGAATATGATCAGCGGAAGAAAGGCCGCTGCCCCTAGATTTTTCTTTTGTTTATCCATTTCTTTTCCTCTCAATCTTAATATATATCCAGACAAATCTGTCTTATTTCTCTGCCAGATGCTTATCCAGTGCATCTTTTAACTGTGTCAGTGCCTGCTCGACCACCACTCGCGGACATGCAACATTGAAACGCTCAAACTGTGCTGTCTCTGGTCCAAAGATGATTCCTGAATCCAGCCACAATTTTGCTTCTTCCAACATTAAATGTTCTAATTCTTCATTGCTGAAGCCATATCCTGAGAAATCTACCCATACCAGATAAGTTCCTTCTGGTTCTACCATCTTTGCTTTTGGAAAGTTTTCTTTTACATATTGGCTCATATACCTTATGTTTTCATATATATATTCTACCAATTCATCCACCCAGTCAGCACCTTTTGTATAACATACTTTCACAGCAAGCTGTCCCATTAAGCTTCCCTGACTGTAAGCTGCCTGTGTATTAGCCCATTGATATTTTTTTCTTAATTCTTCGTTTGGAATAATGATATTCGCTGGCTGTAATCCTGCAACATTAAATGTCTTTCCTGGAGAGCTGTAAAGCGCAATGATCTCATGGAATTTTTTGTCCAGATTCATACAACTTGTAAACTCATGTCCTGGAAAAATAAAATCACAATGCATCTCATCAACCATCCAGACTACGTTGTATTTTAAACAGATTTTTGCGACTTTTTCCATCTCTTCTCTTGTCCAGACTCTTCCTACCGGATTGTGTGGGTTGCAGAAAATCAGTGCTTTTACATTTTCTTCCTTGATCATCTGTTCCATTTTTTCAAAATCAATGGAATAACGATTGTTTTCATAGCGAAGCTGACAGTTTACCAGTTTCCTTCCATCATTTTTGATGACTTCACTGAATGGATAGTACACTGGCTGCATAACCATCATGGCATCTCCTTCTTCGGTAAATGCCTTAACACTTGTTCCAAGTGCATAAACGATTCCTGCTCCAAGTGTTACCCATTCTGGTTCGATCGTATATCCGTATCTTGTTGAAAACCAGTGGTTCATTGCATCAAAATATTCATCTAAGGGATCCGTATATCCAAAAATCCCATGATCAATTCTTTTATGAAATTCATCAAGAATCTCATCTGGCAGACGAAAATCCATATCTGCTACCCAAAGAGGAAGCAAGTCATCTCTTCCTTTTCTCTTCATTCCAAAATCGTATTTTAAACAATCTGTTCCATGTCTGTCGATTACTTCGTCAAAATTGTATTTTCCCATTTTCTACTCCTGTGTTGTTTTTTCTGTCTTTTTATACTGGAACATATAATATTTCATTTTTACCACCACAGATCATGCCAAGTGTTGCACTCTGTGCGTTCGATAGATCGTATTCTTTTCTTGTGATCTCTTTCATCGATGGTGCTTCTTCCATAACAGTCTTTTCTAAGTTTCCTCCACCGATACTTCCAATGATTCCATCTTTTGTGACAAGCATCATACTTCCGACACCTCGTGGAGATGAACCAGATTTCTTTGTGATAATGCACAGCACACCTGATTCTTTTGTCTCAAAAAGTTCTTTACTCATCGTACTTTCTGTTTCGTGATTTTTGATTGCGATCATCTCTGCTGCAATACTGATCGCAATCTCTTCTGGCGTTCTTGCACCAATCTTTAATCCGATTGGTGCATGGATCGTGCTGATCTGTTCTTCACTGTATCCTTCTTCTTTCATTGTCTCAAAGGTTTTTGCAACTTTTCCTTTACTTCCGATCATTCCAAGATAGAGATATGGTCTTCGTAATACTGTTTCTGCACATAATCTGTCATTTGCATGTCCACGTGTAACAACCACATAAAATGCGTTATCTTGTTCTGGTAAAATATCTTCTATGTTATGAAAATCTCTGCAGTAAACTTCATCTGCCTGTGGAAGCTTCTCTGGGTCTGCAAATTCTTCTCTGTCATCGATCATAATCGTGTAGAAATCTAAAAATTTCGCAATCTGAAGTAACTGGATCGCTACATGTCCAGCCCCGAAGATAACTAATTTCGGCTGAATCTTAAACCAATCTTCCTTGATCTGTGTGACATCTTTTTCTTCCTGTAAGAATCGAGCGATCACTCTTTGATATAGTGTGTCTGTCTGCCCTGGGTATACTTTGATTTTTGTATCTTTATATTGCTCTCTCAATGGTCCTAGATATCCTTTCTTCAGTAATTTTTGTAAATGCAGCGGTGTAAGGATCGTATCTTCTTTGATCTCTAAATCCTTATCCGCTAAGGAAAGTCTATGAACAACCTTGCTGGCTGGTTTTCCAAGTGCTGACATTCCGATCACGATATGAATCTCATCGACATTTTCAGGGATCACTGGTTCATAATCCGCTGGAATCTTTGCCGGCATTCCCCTGGAACCATCGGCTTCTATCAGCGTAATATCTGCTTCTTTTATTCCAGTTTCATAGAAATCTTCTGGTAAGGGTCCGATCTTTTGTACTGACGCATCTTCTGACGTCGCAGGCATTCCCGCCATACAATATCCGGTTTCATTTAATTGCTTTGGAATATCTTCTATATTTTCAGGGATCACGGTATCGGATTCCTTTTTCATATGAGTTGTCGTTGTGACAAAGACTTTCTTTCCAAGACTTCTATAATACTGTGCTAACTTATGAACTCTCGTTGTTTTTCCACCGGAACCTGCAATTGCAATGATCATATCTTTTTCCTCTTTATTCTTCTGCAAGAACCTTAACTGCATTTATTATCTGGTTGATTTCTTCCATCGTTGTCTCATGTCCGAAACTGAATCTCACCATTCCCTGCTCTATCGTGCCGAAATGCTCATGTACCAATGGTGCACAGTGAGCACCTGATCTTGTCTGTATCTGGAAACGTTCCATTAATTCATCACTGACACTTCCAGAATCATATTCTTCCAGATTGATCGGACAAATGGCGGTTTGTTTTGTCAGATCTAATTGATTTTCATGGTAAATTTTAATTCCTTGGATCTTCTGAATTTTTTTATAAAATATTTCTATAAGATTCATTTCCTCTTCACGTATCTTATCAATTCCATATGTATTGATGAAATCAATCGCTGCTCCAAGTCCTGCGATTCCAATCCCATTTAATGTTCCTGCTTCTAATGCCTGTGGCAGCACTTCTGGCTGTGTTTTCGAAAATGATAAGATTCCTGTTCCACCTGTTTTTAACGGACGGATCTCTACACCTTTTCTAATACAAATCCCACCGATCCCTTGCGGTCCCATCAAGCCTTTATGTCCGGTAAAACATAATATATCAATATTATCTTCCTTCATGGAAATTGGGATCACTCCAGCACTTTGAGCGGTATCAACGACAAATAAAATTCCTTTTTCTCTACAAAGTTCTCCAACACTTTGGATATCAAATATTTCACCTGTCACATTGGATGCATGCGTCATCACGATCATCTTAGTATCTTTTGTGATCGCCTGTCTGATGTCTTTCACATCTGGTGAAGTGATCGTTAAGCAAACTCCTTGTCGTTCCATCTCATATAACGGACGAAGAACGCTGTTGTGCTCCATAAACGTTGTGATCACATGATCACCATGCTTTAAACTTCCTTTGATCACTGTGTTTAAGCTTTCTGTAATTCCACTGGTAAATACAACTTGTTCTGCTCCATAGCCGTCAAAAAACTGATCTACTTTCGTACGAACTTCGTAAATCTTTCTTGCAGCATCCAGAGAACTTTCATTGACACCTCTTCCGCTGTTTCCAAGTGCCATTGCGTTCATCACTGCTTCTTTGACACTCTCTGGTTTCGTGATATGCGTTGCTGCATAATCTGCATAAATTGTTTCTGCCTTTTGTTTTTCATGAGTATGTGTAGGAGCATTCGGCTCTTCCTGCTGATCAGGAAGATTATTTTTCAAATATAATAATGCTTCCAAAACACCACCTGCAATACATCTGGCTTTATCTGAAATTGTAAAGCAGTTATCGTATTCTTCAGCTCTCGGATCGATGTCTGCGATCTTAAATCCTTTTGTCACCGGATATCCATCACGAATTAAACCTCTCAGTAATCCATCCATACTTGCAGGTACATCAACAATCATGCCTTCTGGCGTTTCTATCTTTGCTAATAACTGGCCTTTGCTTACCATATCTGTGATATGACAGATATTTCTTAAGATTCCTTTAGCTGGGGAATGGATCACTCGTTCTTTTCCAAAGCCCTTGATCACTCCTGGAATTCCTGTGTTCGGGATCGCACTGCCTTCTTTGATGATCCTTCCAAGCCTGTGTCCACGCATCGTCTCGATCACAACATCGACATCTTCCCCTGCCGTAAATCCAGGTCCTAAAGCGATCGTGATCGGTGCCATATCTCTTGTTGTACCAAGATTTTTCTTCGCAAGGATAGCATCAACAACCGCGATCGGATGCAGCTGTTTGATCATCTCTCCTTTTGGATCGATCATTAATGCCGGATTCCCTGCTTCCATGATCTGTTCTGCTTCTTTGATATCATGTGCAAGATGGCAGGTCATATCCTCGACCTGCCACTTTTCTTCATAAACTGCTTCTGAAAATGCAACATTTCTACGAATTGCAGATGGATGTGCAATTTCTAAGATCAATATATGAAAACCACTTTTTACCAATTTATAAATTGTCCCTGTGGCGATATCTCCACCACCTCTTACAATGATTAAATCTCTCATAGATATTCCTCAAGGTTTGATCACTTTTCCTGCTTTTTCCATCATTTCTACGATATCATACATATTTGTGATGGAACCAACAGCTAATTTATCTGTAATATCATAGAAATTTAAGCATGTTCCGCAAGTATATATTTCGACTCCTTCTGCTTCTAATGTTTTTAAATCTTCTAAAGAATCAGAGTCTTCGCATGTAAGATATGCTCCTGAATTATAAAATAATACCTTTGATGGAAGTTTATCCTGTTTGGTTACTGCAAATAAAAACGCTTTGATCAATGTCTGACCAAGAGCTTTCTCTCCTTGTCCCATCTCGTTGGATGATACGGCAATGATAAAATCATCCTTTGCAGATGGTGCACAGACAATCTCTTCTTCCTCATCTGCTGGTATATAATTCTCTGCCATGATCTCAATCTTAAATTCATTGTCTGTGATCTTCTCACTTTTAACTTCGCAGTTTTTACCTTCTGCAAATCTTGTAACATTCTGGACAGCTGGTTCATTATCTACCAGAACAACTAATTTTGTCTCTCCATCCATTGATTCTAATGCTTTCTTTGTGTGTACAACCGGAATCGGACAAGCATTCCCTCTTTCATCAATCTGTTTCATACTTAACCTCCAATTTAAATTTCTACCTGAAATACCCCTTGTGGGATGATTTCATGTTCTGACATAAATTGTACCACAGATTCTTCATTTTCTAAAGGGGTCATCCACGCCATTCCACATCCTGCTGTGATCTCTTTTGGTACTGGGATCAATCTTCCTGCGATCTGATGTTTTTTGCAGGCACTTTCCATACCGATCGCCTGTGTCGTTGTCTCAAATGTGATCACTGTTTTTAATTCTTTTTTTCTCATGATATTTTATGATTCTCCTGAATTTCCAAAGTTTTTTATAAAAGAACGTTTTACTGCTTCAGCGACTTCTTTCTGGAAGTTTTCATATCGGTTCAGAATATCTTCGCCTTCTGGTGTAAGGTGTGAACCTCCTCCTTGCTTTCCGCCAGATTTTCGTTCTACTAATTTGACTCCAAGGTCTGTTTCCGCACGATTTAAGATCTTCCATGCTTTACTTGCAGCCATTCCCATGGATTTATATGCAGCAGATAAAGAACCTTTCTCTCTTGTTAAGGATAATAACTGTGCAACTCCTTTTCCAAAATCTGGCTCTTCCATAAAAACTCTGACCCTGAAGTCAAAATGTTTTGGTAAATATGATTTCATGTCTACCATCCTTTTCCGAATCCACAGTTTGGATAAGTACAAACTTTACATCCAAGACATAATCCGCCTTCTCCAAGGTGAGCAAGTTCTTCTGCACTTACTTTATCATCTGCCATGATCCTTGGCAGAATAAGATCAAAAACAGTTCTCTTTGAATACATAACGCATCCTGGAAGTCCCATGATCGGAATTATCTGATCTCCTTTTTTATAATATGCAAGTAAAAACATTGCTCCTGGCAAAACCGGTGCTCCATAAGATATGATATCGGCTCCTGTATTCTTGATCGCAAGTGGTGTCTTGTCATCTGGATCAACACTCATTCCTCCAGTGCATAATACCATTTCTGCTCCATTTTCGATAGCTTCTAAGATTGTTTTTGTTAAAAGTTCATTGTCATCTGGCAACTGTTTTGTACTGGTCACTTCTGCACCGTATTCTTTGATCTTTTCTGCTACAACTGGAGTAAATGTATCCTCAATCCTATGATAATACACTTCATTTCCTGTAGCTAAGATCACGGCTTTTTTCTTCTTATAAGGCAGAAGAGACAGGATTGGTGTATCCCCAACCCTGTCTTTGACTTCCTGCATCTTATCTTTTTCAATGACCAGTGGAATGATTCTCGTACCTGCTAGTTTGTCCCCTGCTTTGACTGGAGTATTTCCAGATCTTGTCGCGATCATCATCTGTCCGAAAGAATTGACGGTAAATAGTTTTTCTTTGTCGATCTTTAAGAGTCCATCATATTCGGCAGATAATTCAATCTTACCTTCCTTGACTTCTGACTCTTTCATTCCTTCATTCTTGCACAGATCACAAAGGATCCTTGCTGCATCATTTTCATGAAGCATATCGTCTCCGGCTTCCCATACATATAAATGATCTTTTCCAAGGGATAACAACACAGGGATATCTTCTTCTTTGACTACATGACCTTTCCTGAATCTTGCGTCTTTTGTAACACCTTTGATGATCTGTGTGATATCATGACATAGCACAGTCCCTACAGCATCTTTTGTATCCACTAATTTCATTGTTTTTCACCTTCTACTTCTTATTTATTAATTGTAAATCCATAAGATTTGAAGACTTTTAATGCTTTTTCACTCTGTAAGAATTTTACGAATTTATCAGCTGCATCTTTATTTTTACTTTTCTTTAATGCTGCAACTGGATAAATAACTGGTGTTTTTAACGCATCTGCTGGTGCTTCTGCAAGAACTTTTACATCCTTGTTACTTGCTGCATCTGTTGCATATACAACACCACAAAAAGCACTTCCTTTTGCTACCCAGTTTAATACTTCTGTTACATTTGTTCCAAAGCTTGCTTTTTTCTTCACATCATTCCAGTTCTTTAAGTTTGTAAAGATTTCCTGTGCATACTGTCCGGCTGGAACGCTCTTAGGATCTCCTAATGCTATTGTATCAGCTTTTGTGATATCTTTAAAGGATGAAACTTTTGCATCACCTTTTTTAGGAGTGATCAGTACAACTTTGTTTTCTAATAATTCTACAACATCCCCTTTGCTGATGTATTTTTCTTTGACAAGATTGTTCATCTGTTCGGTTGCTGCTGACATAAATACATCCGCTGCCATTCCATTTTCAATCTGGCTCTGTAATTTTCCTGAACTATCATAACTTCCTTCTACTTTAATTCTTTTATTTTCTTTTTCAAACATTGGAATTAATTTCTCTGTGTAGCATTTTTCAAGACTGGCTGCAGCTGCAAGTGTGATGGTTGTTGTTTCTTCTTTCTTTGCTGCCTCTGTTGTGGATTTGGAGCTGTCTTTACTGCTTCCACATGCTGTTACACCAAGAACCATGGCTCCTGCTAATAACACTGCTAAAAATTTCTTTTTCATTTGTAACTTCCTCGCTTTCTTAAAATATTATCTAAAATTTTATAATTACCTTGTTTTATAATATGACTTCTTCCATATGTCCTTTTTGGATATGGTACTTTTTATCGCATAGATTTTCTACTTCCTTGCTGCTGTGGCTGACCAAGATCGCAGGTTTATCCAACATTGCCAGCATATTGGATAATTCATCTTGCATCTGTTCTCTTAAATATTCATCTAACGCTGAAAATGGCTCATCCATTAAGATGACTTCTGGTTCACACACAAGCATCCTTGCCAACGCTGTTCTCTGTTTTTGCCCTCCTGAAATCTGTCTTGGATATCTTTTTGCTAATTCTTCGATATGAAATCGTTTCATCATATCATTTGTCTTTTGTTCGATTTCATCCTTCGGAAATCTTTTTGCTCTTAATCCTGTTTTGATATTCTCTTCAATCGTCATATTGGGAAACAGTGCATATCCCTGAAATAAATATCCGATCTTTCGTTTTTGTGGTGGCAGATCTATCTTTTTCTCGGAATCATAAAGTATTTTCCCATCTAGTACAATTCTTCCACTATCTGCAGTTTCCACGCCTGCGATACATTTTAAAGTAATACTTTTTCCACTTCCAGAAGGTCCCATAAGCCCTGTACAACCTGTTTCTACATTGAGTTCTGACTCTAATGTAAATTCTTTTAGTTTCTTTTTGATCTTTACTTCAAGACTCATACTTCTCTCCTTACGCTTCCTGTTTCTTCTTTTCCATGATCAGGTAAATATTCATGGCAGCTACGATCGTAAAGCAAATGATCACGATCACAAGTACATACTGGTATGCCGCATCCATATTTCCCGCTGCAACTTCCGAGTATACTGCAAGTGGCAGAGTTCTTGTTCTTCCCGGAATATTTCCAGCGATCATTGCTGTTGCTCCGAATTCGCCAAGTCCTCTGGCGAATGCAAGCACTCCACCGGAAATGATCCCCGGCAGTGCATTTGGGATCATAACTCGAAAGAAAATACTCCACTCACTCATTCCAAGTGTTCTTGCCGCAAAGATCAGATCTTCATCAATCTGTTCCAGAGCGCCTCTTGCAGAGCGGTACATCAATGGAAATGACATCACAACTGCCGCAAGGATCGTTGCACCCCATGAAAATGCAATCCTGATCCCAAGATAATTTTCAAACATTTTTCCTGCAGGTCCATAAGATCCAAAAAATACAAGCAAGAAAAATCCTGCAACAGTTGGTGGTAATACTAATGGCATCGTAAAGATCCCATCCCAGAAGATTCTTGTTGCTTCTGATTTACGATATAAGATCCATCTTGCTGCTAATAGTCCTAAAATAAAGGTAAATAAAATCGCGATCGTTGCCGTTTTCATCGATATGATGATCGGTGATACATCCATACGTTGTCTCCTCTCTTAGTTTCTTCCGCAATCCTCTGTGTTTTCCCTTAAAGTATCTAATCCATGTGGCAGTTGATCAATGATAAAAGAAAGACTCTCTTCCACTGCCTTTTTGCTTCCCGGAAGATTAATGATCAATGTTTTCTTTCTTATTACACTGACACCTCTTGATAACATGGCTCGTTTTGTGATCGTCATGGAACCTGCTCTGATCGCTTCTGAGATTCCTGGCACATTGCGGTCTGCAACTGCTAATGTCGCTTCTGGTGTACGATCTCTTGGAGAAAGCCCTGTCCCACCGGTTGTAATGATCAAATCAACCTGCCGGCTGTCACTTAAACGGATCAGATGTTTTTTGATCTGTGCTTCTTCATCCGGAAGAAGGATTTCTTCTACGATCTTAAATCCATGTTCTTTTAAGATTTCTGCTGCTCTTGGACCGCTTGTATCCACTCGTTCTCCCCTGGAGCCTTTATCACTCAATGTCATGACGGCTGCCATATATGGCATATCTTTCTCTGGGTAAATGACCTCCATCTTATCTCCGACTTTGATCGTTCCGCTCTCTAATACTTTTGCAAAGATACCTTCTCTTGGCATGATACAGTCTCCAACGCGTTTATAGATTTCACAATGACTATGGCATTCTTTCCCAATCTGAGTGATCTCAAACTTTGCATCATTACAGATCAGTTTTGTTCCAACTGGAAGTTTCTTAAAATCGATGCCATAGGCAAGAATATTTTCCCCAAAATCACCCTCGATCACGGAAGCACCTTTTTCATTGAATTCATCCACAATATCCGCACTCAAAAAACTAACCTGACGATGCCACTTTCCTGCATGGGCATCTCCTTCTAATCCAAAATCTTTGATCACATTGACTTCGTTGATATTTTTCTTCACAGTTCCTCGTTTTTCACTGATACAGACTGCTTTTATGATTCCTTCCATACAAAATCACCACTCTTTCCACCTGTTTTCTCTACTAAATGTATCTCTGACATAACCATATGTTTGTCGATTGCCTTGCACATATCATAAATCGTTAATAAAGCAATCTGTACTCCTGTCAGTGCCTCCATCTCAACGCCTGTTTTCCCTGTTGTTTTGACAAGACAGACTGCTTTGATCTCTTTGGTTTCTTCTAGCATTTCAAAATCAACTTTACACTTTGTAAGCATCAGAAGATGGCACATCGGGATCAATTCAAATGTCTTCTTTGCCGCCATGATCCCTGCGATCCTTGCAGTTCCTAAGACATCTCCTTTTGCCATACTTCCTTCTTTGACTTTTTCAAAGATCTCATCATTAACTTTGATCTTTCCTTGTGCAATCGCTGTTCTTGTTGTTTCTTTTTTCTCCGTCACATCGACCATGACCGCATTCCCATGCTGGTCAAAATGTGAAAATTCTCCCATTTATCTTATCCTCCAATTGTATACATCTTGCTATCTGATGGCTTTTCTTCAAAATGATGTGCCTGTGGTTTTTTATAAATGATTTCTTTTAAAACCCGTTTGATCTCTTCGTCTGAGGTTTCATCATTTCTTAACAGATCTCTTAAATTTCCTGCTTCTTCATAATAAAGACATGGTTTGATCCCACCGATGGAGGTCAAACGAATACGGTTGCATGTATCACAAAATTTGCCATGCAATGCCTCGATCCATCCGATCATTCCCTTATATCCTTCCATTGTTTCATAAACTGCCGGTCCATTTCCCATTCTTTGTTCGCTTTTGTGAAATCTGATCCCTTGATCTTTTAAATTCTTTCTGATCTCATTTCTTGTTAATGCTATTGTACTCTTCTTATTTCCAAGCGGCATTTGTTCAATAAATCGTATACAAATCTTATGATCTTTCATATAGTCTATAAATTTTTGAATATCCTCCATCGTCGTTTGTTCTGTCAACACAACATTTATCTTTATATTCAATCCTATATTGATTGCTTTATTAATTACTGATATGACCTGTTTATACCCATCGAATCCTGTGATCTTTTTATATTTCTCCTGATCCATAAAATCAAGACTTATATTGATGCCATCCACTCCTGCCTCTGCTAATTTCACTAAATCTTTTGATAATAAGATTGCATTGGTTGTTAACGTAACTTTGTTAACTCCATCCGTTTTCTTTAATTCACGGATAAAATCTGAACAACCTTTTCGTACCAACGGTTCTCCACCTGTGATCTTAAATTTGTCAATTCCAAGTGTTGTAAGAATCTTACATACTCTCAGGATTTCCTCATATCTTAAAATCTCTCCATGTGACAACGTTTCTTCATGATCAGGGCGACAATAGGTACAATATAAATTGCAGCGATCCGTGATCGATATTCTTGCGTAATCAATGGTCCTTTGAAATTGATCTTTCATCTCTTTCTCCTATCGTTATTCTCAAGTAAGAATAACGCTTGCCTAAAATCAGACAGGAAAAACCATCTTTTAAAATTCTTCCTGTCTGTTTGTTCTTCTATTCTAATATGATTGATTTTTCTTCTTTTTCTTCTATATACCCAATTATTTTAGCACATGGGATCGTGTTCTGTAAATCCTCTAATAAATTTTTTGCATCATTTTCGCTAACTGCGATCATCAATCCTCCAGATGTCTGTGGATCATATAAAATATCTTCCAATGCTCTATTTATTTTTCTTGCCTTTGAAACACCTTCGCTTGCATATTTACGATTCCTATAAGCACCTTCCGGGATCATTCCAAGATCTGCCATAGAAAGAGCTTCTTTGTGATATGGAATCTCTTCTGTCATAAAATGAATCGTTACATCACTGCCCTGTGCCATCTCATAGCCATGTCCAAGCAATCCAAACCCAGTAACATCCGTACAACTGTGCACTTCATATTTTACCATAATATCTCTGGCATATTTATTGAGCTGTCTCATCTGATCATAGATCTTATCCATTACTTTTTGATCGATAAATTCAGCCTTCGCAGAAGTTGTTAAGATACCGACTCCTAATGGTTTCGTAAGAATCAGCACATCCCCTGGTTTTGCCCCACTGTTTGTCAGAAATTTCTCTGGATGTACAAATCCTGAAACAGATAAGCCATACTTTGGTTCCTGATCATGAATCGTATGTCCACCTGTGATGATCACTCCTGCTTCATATGCTTTTTTATAACCACCTCGTAAAATTGCCTGAATGCTTTCTTTTGGCATATCTTTTGTGACACACATGATATTTAAGGCAAGCTTTGGATCTGCTCCCATGGCATAGATATCGCTGATCGCATTTACTGCTGCGATCTCTCCAAACATTTCCGGATCGTCAACGATCGGCGGGAAGAAATCCAATGTCTGAACAAGTGCTGTATTTTCATCAATTTTATAGACAGACGCATCATCACTTTTATCAAAACCGACTAATAACCGTTCATCTGATCTTGTTGGAATTCCGTCTAATAATTTTGCTAAAGTTCCAGCTCCAACCTTTGCCCCACATCCTGCACACTGGGCGAGTTTTGTTAATTTCACTTCTGTTTCCATAGACCTTATCCTCCCGTAAATGCTCATGATCTCTCTTATACATTATCTCTTGTTACATCTTTTAACCACTTGAAACTGCGATATCTGATCAATGTGATCGGTACTTTGATCAATTCATCACTCATCAATAATACATAAACTGCCGGCACACTCCAATGAAATACAAATGCAGCCAATGCTCCTAATAAAATCGAGCATCCCCACATCGTTGATACATCCATGATCAATCCAAACCTCGTATCGCCGCCAGATCGGAAGATTCCAACGACCATTGTTGTATTAAATGCCTGCGCGATCACAAAATACGACATCACATAAAACATCATTTTCAGATAATATCTCGCAGTTGTACTTAAGGATAAGAAAGAAATTACAACTGGAGATGCAATTAAGATCAATCCTCCTCCGATCACTCCCATCATCACACTTAAAATGATAAACCGTTTGGCATAGGCTCTTGCATGATCGAATTTTCTCTCACCGATCGTCTTTCCAAGATAGATCGCTGTGGCACTGGATAACCCAAAAGACACAACCGTTGCTAACTGTCTCGCCACCTGTGCAACAGAATTGGCTGCAACTGCAGAACTTCCCATATGTCCAAGAACTGCTGTATTGGCTGATGTTCCAAGCCCCCACATCACCTCATTTAAAACAACTGGGAGGGAATAGACTAAGAAGTCTTTCACTAACAGTTTATCCTGATGAAGGAAATAATGAACTCTGAATTTTACATCTTTATTATATATTTTTGCATAACCACAGACAAGAACAAGTTCCATAATTCTTGCGATCAATGTCGCAATCGCTGCTCCGCGGATTCCCAGAGCTGGGAACCCAAATAATCCAAAAATAAAGATCGCATTAAAGACTACATTACATAAAAATGACACTAGATAAACAACCGTTGCCACGATCACACGTTCAATGCTTCGCATGACATATAAATATACATTGGTAATTCCCATGATAATATATGAACATGCAACGATCCTTAAATACTTGACTCCTTCGGCGATCACCTGTGGGTCATTTGTAAAAATCTTCATCAACGATGCTGGAATTGTAAATGCTGCGATCGTGAATATCGCAGTTACGATCACTGCTGATCTGATTCCTAATGCCAGGATCTTTTCAATCGCTGTCTTGTCACCTTTCCCCCAGTATTGTGCAGTAAGAACGGTTGCCCCCGATGTTAGTCCAAACAAAAACAGTACCATAATGTACTGAATCTGTCCTGCCAAGGATGCTCCTGATAATACTTTTTCACTGACTTTTCCAAGCATCACGACATCGGCTGCTGTTACACCAACATTGATCAGATTCTGTAATGCCATTGGAACGACCAACGCAAATACATTTTTATAAAAATCTTTCCATTTGATATTTAAATCGTTCAATCTTTTTCTCCTGTTCTTTTCATTTCCTCATAATAGGATATAGAAGCTTTGTCTGCTTGTCAAGCACGTATTGCCTGCCTGTATTTCATTTAGTATCCCCCAAAACAAAAAATAAAAACCACTTAATAAAATCATCTGCAGATTCGTCACTGCGATATTTACTAAATGGTCTTTACCTTTATTATTAGAATTTAATTTTTTGGCATTTATAAATATGTAATTTATTCTTCAATCTTTAATGCTTCTTCATTGCTGATCTCTTTGCCATCTTTTGTTGTTGCAACATAGTAGATATCGCCTTCTTCTGGCTGATAATAGATATCTAAGTTTGCGATCGTGTTCATTTTGACACCAGCTGCTTTTAAATCTTCTTTAACAAGTTTCTCTGTGTCTTTTACATCTATGTTGCGTTCCTGAAACTGCACTTCGATTTTTGTTTTCATAATACTCTCCTTCTTCTTGATCATCTACTCTTTATGTCAACTCTTGCTGCGGTTATTATTAGATTCTTGTATGCGTACATTGTATTCTACATACGATTTATAATTCATATTATAGCCTTTTTTTCCAATTTATTCAACTTGAATCTAATTTAGTACAAAATCTATCTGCTTTTCCTTGATTTTCTTCCCATAACTTTTTGGATGATCATATCTGCGATCCATCCACATAAAAGCCCAATGATCAAACCACCTAAAACATCCGTTGGATAATGGACGTATAAATACATTCTTGAAAACGCAATTAAAACAGATAATACAAAAGCTCCTGCTGCCATTCTCTTTCTTCCCGCAAAATACAACGCACTAACCGATGCAAACGATGCTGCCGTATGTCCAGATGGAAAAGAATAATCTTTCAATGGTGTGACTAGCAGCTGAACTGTCTGATTAATGCTATATGGTCTTATTCTTGCCACGATTGGTTTTAAGATCACATTACAAATGATCAAATCTGCAATTAATGCAACTGCCATGTATGCTCCTGATTTTCTTGTTTTTGGTATCAGCAATAAAATAACTGTTAAAATGATCCACACGATTCCTGCATCTCCCAGTTTCGTAATAGATACCATAAATCTATCTAATAATGGAGTATGGATCGTTTGAAGTTTGTCTAAAATCTGAAATTCAAATCCCATAATGACCTTATTCTGCCTTTCTTTTTCTATTATAACATAGATTCTTTGATTTTATCAAACATTGATCCATAGGTTGTATCCTTAGATTCTAAAATATGCTGTACTCCTATTTCTTGAAGCTGTTTTGTTGTCTTTTCTCCAATACTGATACACGGAATATTCTCTATCCATTGTTGCTTTTCTTCTCCTAGCTGATCAAAAAATCTTCGAGCGGATGACGCACAGGTAAAAGAAACACTTCGGATATCTTTCATTTCTGGAATTTCATTTAAAGTCTTTCTATTATTTTCATACATGATCTTTTCTGTTACCTGACAGATCGGAGTAAGGGCTTTTTTTAATTTTTCTCCACCAGACCTGCCTTTACAGTACCAGATCACATCCTTTGCATCTACTTCCTGTTTCATAAGTTCAGAAAGATTGATCTCTCCCGCTTCTTCTGGCATAAGATCTGCTATAATTCCATATTGCATCAAAACATCCTTTGTCTTTTCACCTACAACGACCATCTTTTTATCAAAGAGATTCCGAAGATCCAGATTCGAAGATTTCATCTGTTTCATAAAACCATGAACTCCATACCTGCTTGTAAAAATAAGATAGGTCACTTTCGCTAATTCCTCTTTAGAAATCAGATCATATCTATAAGAAATCTCTCCTGTCTGAAGTTCCTTGATCTTATATCCATGATCTTTTAATATCTGCGCTAACTTTGATGGCTGATTTCCTATTTTGGTAACTAAATGACAAGTTGTATCTTTTGGTTTTTGAATCTGTTTTTGAAGTTTCACAACATCTCCTACAACGATAACTGCTGGTGATGAAAGTTTTTCTTGCTTCACTTTTTCATGAATCGTATTTAATGTTGCTTCACACGTTTGCTGCTTTGTAGATGCTGCACTGGAAACAACTGCAACAGGTGTATCTGCATCCATTCCCTTTTTTAATAGATTCCTTGTGATCTCTTCTAGTTTTGAAAGCCCCATTAAGAATACTAAGGTTTCTTCAGACTTTGCCATAGATGCAAAATTAAGATCAGATAACTGATTTCTTCGATCATGTGCTGTCACAACACGGAATCCTTTAGAAATCCCTCGATGAGTTACAGGAATCCCTGCAAGTTCTGCAGCTGCGATACAGGAGCTGATTCCTGGAACAACTTCACAATAAATTCCATGATCGGCTAAATATATGGCTTCTTCTCCACCTCTTCCAAAAACAAATGGATCCCCGCCTTTTAAGCGCACTACCATATTGTATTGTAATGCTTTTTGTGCCAATAATTCATTGATCTGTTCTTGTTTCATCGTATGATGATGATTTTCTTTTCCCACATAGATATGTTCGCATCCTTCTTTTGTTTCATCTAATAATTCTTGTGGAATCAATCTGTCATAGATGACACAATCCGCTTTTTTTAAGATTTCTTTTCCTTTGACAGTGATAAGTCCTGGATCTCCTGGTCCTGCACCAATTAAATATACGGTTCCTGCCAGCTGTTTTTTAATATTTTTTACTGCCATTTGTGCTAAGATCTCAGGGCATGTTCCATAAACTTTTGTATATGCCTGTTTACTCCCATCTTCATTCCCAAACATAGCATATAGTTCATACCCTTGATCTGTCTTTTGACATCTGGCACCTGCCGGAGTATGGCAGCTGCCTCCCATTTGTTCTAAGAAATTTCGCTCTGCACATACTTCGCTCATTGTTTCTTCATCGCAAAATACATCCAACATCTGCTGTAATTCTTTCTGATCTTCTCTGACTTCCAAAGCAAGAGTTCCCTGGGCGGGTGCTGAGATCATTTCTTCTGGCGCCAGATATTGCGTGATCACATCTTCCATTCCTAGTCTTTTAAGACCTGCTGCCGCAAGAACGATTCCATCTAATTGTTGTTCCTCCATTTTTCGAAGCCTCGTATCAACGTTCCCACGAATATTTATGATCTGAAGGTCAGGTCTTAACTTTAATAACTGAAATGCTCTTCTTTTGCTTCCAGTTGCTATCACAGCACCTTCTCGTAATTCAGACAGATGTTTCGCTGTTCGAAGGATCAATACATCTCTTGGGTCTTCCCTTTTCCATGCCTTTGTAAAAACAAGACCTTTGGCCGGGGTTGACGGCATGTCTTTCATGCTGTGAACTCCCATATGGATTTCCCCAGAAATGATCTTTTCTTCGATCTCTTTGACAAACAGACCTTTCCCACCGATTTTATCTAATGGTTTATTCTGAATCTTATCACCTTTTGTTTTAATGATCTGGATTTCAAAAGTGTGTTCCGGATAAGCTTTCGCTAATTTTTCCTGAACATATTTTGTCTGGATCAGTGCAAGGCGTGATCCTCTTGATCCGATGATATATTTCATAGGTCATTTTCCTTTCTTTGTTTCTATCCCAAAAAGCTGTTCTACCATCTTCTTATAATCTGCTTGTTCCTGTCTTGTTTCTAAATGTTTTAATTCCTGAATCGGTTCTTTGATCATTCGCTGCAAGGATGCATTTAACACCTTCTTTAGAAGTTTCTGCTCTCTTGTTCCAAAATCTATTTTACTTGATAAATATGAATAACTATCTTCCACGATCTCTGTACATTTTTCCTGCAAGGAACGAATTGTTTCTTCCATTGGTGCCTGAAACAGCCACTGTATCGTTTCTTCTTTTGCTTTGCTGATCATCGTATTGCTTTGTTTGCAAAGTTCTTCTCGTTCTGACTGATTTGCTTTAGAAATCTCTTTGAGCGTATCTAAATTGATCAGATTTACCTTTGAATCATCCGAAAGTTTTGGATCAATATCTCTTGGCGTTGCAAGATCTAAAAATGTAACTTGTTTTTCTGGCGTATAATATTCCTTTCTTACAACCACATGTGGTGCTGATGTTGCAGATACTACAATATCACATTGTTTCATGATCTCGTATCTTTGTTCATAAGAAATGATCTCTATCTCTTGAAACTCTTTCTGAACATTTCCTGCATGTGCCAGTGTTCTGCTGCATAAATAAATTTTTCCTGCTTCGTATTCCTGCAGATAACGAAGCGCAAGAACTGCGGTATCTCCGCTTCCGATCACCAAGACCATTTTATCTTTGATATCACATATTTTCTGTAATTCACAGATTCCGATATATCCAACAGATACTGGTTTTTCACTTATTCTAAACGTTGTTTTTACCTTTTTTGCACAAGTAATGGCATCTCTTACAACTTTATTTAATTCTTTCTTGCTAAATCCCATGGTTCTTGAAAAATCCAAGGCATCTTTTACCTGTCCAAGGATCTGATCTTCTCCTAGTACCATAGATTCTAATCCTGCAGTTACTCGAAACAGATAAGACACTGCTTTATCTTCTTCACAATGTCTGATATATTGCTCAATCTCTGCTTTATCGAACATATCACAGTAGATATTATATATTTTTTTGATCTGTTGTTCATTGTCAAAAAAATAATAAATCTCACTGCGGTTACAGGTTGATAAGATCATCACCTGCTCGATTCCGATTTCATCTGCTTTATGAAAAAATTCAAGCTTCTTCTGATCCGTAAATGAAATTTCATCACGAATGGTAAGATCTGCATTTTTATAATCAATCCCTAGAAATCCAAACTGCATAGAGCTTCTCCTGCAAGTTTACATGTTTTCTCAATATCTTCTTCTGTATGTGCATCAGAAATAAACATTGTCTCAAACTGAGATGGTGCAATGTAAATTCCACGGTCTAGTAAATATCCAAAATAATCTGCATATTGTTCTGTATTGGATGTCACAGCGCTTTCAAAATCTCTGACTTTCTGCTCTGTAAAGAATACACTCATTAAAGATCCAATCTGATTAACACAAATATGTCCATTTCCTGCTTGCCTTGCTGCATCCGCAAGTTTTCTTGTTTTTTGCTCTAGTCTTTCGTAAATCTTCGGATCATTTTTTAAGATATTTAATGTCTCAATTCCTGCTGTTGTTGCAACTGGGTTTCCTGACAGTGTTCCTGCCTGATAAACCGGTCCATCTGGGGAGATCATCTGCATAATTTCTCTTCTTCCGCCATATGCACCGATCGGCATTCCTCCACCAACGATTTTTCCAAGTGTTGTGATATCCGGTTTGATATGATAATACTGCTGTGCTCCTCCAAGAGACAGTCTAAAACCTGTAATAACCTCATCAAAGATCAATAATGATCCGTGATCTTTTGTGATCTCTCTTAAAAATTCAAGGAATCCTTCTTCTGGAAGTACTAATCCCATATTAGCTGCCACCGGTTCTACGATCACTGCTGCAATCTGATCTTTATTTTCTTCAAATAGTTTTTGTACAGAATCTTTGTCATTGTATTCTGCGACTAATGTATTCTTCGTATCATCTTTTGGCACTCCGGCACTATCTGGAACAGATGTTGTAAGTGCACCCGATCCTGCTTTTACTAACAAACTGTCGGAATGTCCATGATAGCATCCGCGGAATTTAACGATCTTATCTCTTCCTGTAAACCCTCTGGCTGCACGGATCGCACTCATAACAGCTTCTGTTCCAGAACTTACCAGACGACTTACTTCCATAGATGGAATCAATTCACTGATCAATTCTGCAAGGATCACTTCCTTCTCTGTTGGTGCTCCAAAAGTCAAACCATTTTCACAAGATTCCATGACTTTTTTGATGACTTGAGGATGAGCGTGTCCTAAGATTCCAGGTCCCCAGGAACATACATAATCAATATATTCGTTTCCATCGGCATCCATAATACGGTCGTCTTTTGCAGATTCCATGAATCTTGGAGTACGATTTACCGCACGGAATGCACGAACTGGACTATTTACCCCTCCTGGAATATGTACTTTTGCTCGTTCATATAATTCTTTTGATCTTGTATCTTTCATTCTATCTTTCCTCTTCTTTCAGCCATTTTGCAACATCAAGTGCATGATATGTAATGATCATCTTTGCACCAGCACGTTTTAATCCGACCATATTTTCCATTACGATCTTTTTCTCATCGATCCATCCATTGGCCGCAGCTGCTTTTACCATAGCATATTCTCCACTTACATTGTATGCAACGATCGGAATATTGTATTTCATAGACGCTTCTTTCATAATATCCATATAAGCAAGTGCTGGTTTGGCAATGATCAAGTCTGCTCCTTCTTCGATATCTTCCCCAATCTCTCTTAGAGCTTCCTGTCCATTTGCTGGATCCATCTGATATGTTTTCCTATCTCCAAATCCTGGTGCAGAATGTGCTGCATCACGGAATGGTCCATAGTATCCTGACGCAAACTTGGCACTGTAAGACATGATCGGTGTATATACAAATCCTGCTTCATCTAAAGCTTCACGAATAGCTTTCACTCGAAGATCCATCATATCACTTGGCGCAATGATATCTGCCCCTGCTTTTGCATAACTTACAGATGCTTTTGCAAGAAGCGGAAGTGTTTCATCATTTAAGATCACCCCGTCTTTCACAAGACCACAGTGTCCATGAGATGTGTATTCACAAAGACATACATCTGCAATGATCAGAAGTTCTTCATACTCTTTTTTGATCTGACGGATCGCCTTTGGCACAATTCCATCTTCAGCATATGCACCGCTTCCAACTTCATCTTTATGATCAGGGATTCCAAAGATTAAAATTGCTTTGATCCCTGCCTCTTTGATCCTGTCAATTTCCTCTGATAAACGATCCAGCGAATACTGATAAATTCCTGGCATAGATTCTACAGGATGTTTGATATTTTCTCCTTCTGTAACAAAGATTGGATAGATCAATTCGTCAATTCTCACATGATTTTCTCTTACCATATCTCTCATATAGTTGCTTGTTCTTAATCTTCTTGTACGTTCCATTTTTACTGTTCCTCGATTTCACTCTGATATATATTTTTGAATGATTTCATTGATTCGTTCTTCTTCCAATGAATCAATATCCTCTAATCCGATTTGTAATAATTCTTTATAAAATGCCTTTCGTTCCTGTTCTGTGGCAATGCGAGACTTTGCAAGACTCCTGAGACTTCCTAAAATCTGTGCGATCTGTCCTAATTCTTCATTTAAATCTGGTTTAATCTTTTCTTTCAAATATTGTGTGATCAAAGGACTCTGCCCACCGCTTGAAAATGCTGCCACCACTTCCCCTTCCTTTACATAGGATGGGAAAATAAAACTACAATCATCTTTCTGATCGACCGCATTGACAGGAATCTTCTTTCGTCTACAGATCTGGCTGATCTCATGATTTATTTTTTGATCATCGGTTGCTGCGATCACAAAATCTGCCTCATTAAAATCTTTCTCCATAAACGTTCGAAAGATTCGGCAAATCTGATCGATCTGCCGAATCTGTACTATCATCTCTGGGGCGATCACGGTAATATCTGCTTCAAAATCTTTTAAAACTTCGATCTTACGAAGTGCGATCTTACCGCCGCCGATCACTAGACATTTTTTCTTCTTTAGTTGTACAAACATTGGAAAATATGCCATTATCTCTGTCCTATTTTATATATTCTTTTGCGATTTCCTTGATTCCTTCTGGATGTTTTAAATTCCACTGTGTAAAATCAAGTTCTTCACTCTCAACTGCTTGTCCTAATTTTACCAAGAACTGTGGAATATCTTCTTCTAAAATGATCCCTACCTCTTCTCCCATCTTCTCTTTTCCCTGAAGATCAGATCCGTTGATATGAAGCACAAATGCGGAATGGGCAACTTTATCAATCACTTTCATACTTCCATGGAATCCGATCTCTCCGATCTGATGTGTACCACAAGAAGACATACATCCAGAAATATGAATCTTAGGCAGTGAACCATCCTTTAATCCAGCTTCTCTTTCTGCTTCGATCACTTTATGTAACAATCCCTGAGAATCTCTTAATCCAACCTGACAGATCGTTGCTCCGATACAAGATACAGATGTCTCAAACAACGTTTCTGCACCATCATCTGTCACAGCTAAAACTTTCTTTGCTTCGTCTCCTGTCAGATTGATGATATACATCGTCTCATCTGGAGAAATACGTGCTTCCACTTCTTCCATATCTTTGATGGCATCATAGATCTCGCCTAATTTCTCTGGTTCTGGACAGCCACCAAGTGGATGATAAACAACAGTATATAATCCCTCCTGTTTCTGCTCGATCACACGTTTCCCTTCTGCTTTACTTCCATCTCCCTGTTTTGTTAATTCAGGGATTTCTACATGCAGATCTAAATCCTGTCCAGATGCGAAAACTTCATCTAACTTCTCATGGAATGCTTTGATATATCCTTCTTCTCCTAAAGTTTCCTGCATATAACGGGTTCTGGCTCTTCCACGCTGTTTATAATTTCCATGTGCGATGAATGTTTCTCTCATTGCGCAGATGTAATAAAGGATCTTCTCTGGTTGTACATTCTCGGCAACTTTCAGTCCAAATCTCGCATTGTTACCTAATCCTCCTGCACTGTAAATATCAAAGTTTCCATCTTCTCTTGCCACAAATCCAAGGTCACGGAATGTTGCATGTGTCTCATTTGCAGGACTGTTTGAGAATGCGACTTTTAATTTTCTTGGCATAACTTCTTTTTTGATAAATGTCATCAAATATTCTCCAGCTGCTTCGGCATATGGAAGAACATTAAAATATTCTCCTTTTTCAACACCTGATAATGGAGATACAGTTACATTACGTGGAAAATCTCCACCGCCACCCATTGTGACAATACCATGATCTAATCCACCTTCCATGATTCCATAAATTGCTTCTGGCTGTAAGTTATGTAACTGGATCGTCTGACATGTTGTCAGATGAACTTTATCTACATTATATGTTTTAATACTGTCTGCGATAAATTTTAATTTATCTTTTGTTAAATGACCGCCTGTCATACGAAGACGGATCATACTTGCTTTTCCGCTCTTTTGTGCATAACTTCCGTAACCACCAGAAAATCCTTTATAATCTGCTTTGCTTAATTCTCCTGCATAGAACTGGTCTGTCTTTTCTTTAAATGCTGGCAGGTCTTGTTTCCATTCCTGTGGATTGATCGTTTCCATATGTAAAATTCCTTTCTGAACATTTTGTTTCTTTTATTATGTGAATCCTTATAAAATACCACATTTGTCTTATCATACCACATTTACATAATTGTTTGAATGATTTCTTTCTTTTTCTACAAGAAATGATTCGATCGCTTTTGCAAGATTTTTATGTCCATCTTCATTCATATGTTCCATATCTGCCTTGCTTGGAGTGGCTACATCACTTGCTGCAAGGAAATCACATCCGTACTTCCATGCGATCTTTAAATACGTCTGTTTTAATTGTTTGGATACTTTCACAGAATGCTGGTCAAATTCAAGATCAAATCCTGGTTTCCATACATCTTCTCCTAATTCGATCGGAGATACTAATAAAATATCGATCGCTGGGTCAGCTTTTCTGATCTGCTGGATCAGTTTTTCAATTCCTTTTCCGATGCGATCTGCACTTGCATGGTTATATGTTTTGCAGTCATTGGTTCCAAGCATTAAAACAACCTGGTCAAGTGGTGCGTGTGTTTCTAAGAGCATTGGAAGTACTTTCGCTCCATTTCTTCCATCTCTTGTTGCATCGTCAAATACACTGGTTCTTCCACATAATCCTTCTTCTATAATTCGATATCCTTTATTGTAAAGCTTCTCTGCTAAAATTCCTGTCCATCTTGTTTCTCTGTCATATCTTCTTGTTGTACCTGGGATCAGTCCATATGTATTGGAATCTCCAAAGCATAATATCTCTTTCATCTCTGTCACCTTCTTCGTTATATTTCATATAATTCTAATAGGAATAATATGATTATAAGAAATGTGAGTTTGATTGTCAATAGATTTCAATCAAAAAATACCCTACAGGATATAGAAATATCTTATAGGGTACTATATGTTATTATTATATATGCTGTAGGTGTCAAACGTATTAATTATATTTATACCTGCACAGATAAATTTATAAAGAGCTTAATCATTCTTCTTCCCAAACAATAAACTTACGATTACACTTAAAATGATCGTGATCACCATATCTGGAAGTGTATTTCCAAGGATCGTGTCCACACCCATCAGCCAGCGGTATGCGATAAATCCAACTACCCATACGATCATATTCTGAATGCATACAGATTTTCTTGAGAAATCCTGATGAAGGATAAAGAAATCTGCGATCTGTACAGCGATCATTGGTGCAAAAACTGATCCGATCAGATATAAGAAATCTGTGATATCGTCCATTGGATAAACAATTGCCCCAATCGTTCCGATCACTGTTGCCGCGATCGCGATCCATTTTCCATTGATATTCTTAGATAGGGACTCACTGGAAATTCCGGCAGACCAAGCATCTAAGAATGTTGTTGTTACAGTTGAGAATACGATGATCAATAATCCTGCGATTCCCAGTCCTGCTTTTACCATGATCTGTGCGATATCGGATTCTCCTGTAAAGATAGAGATTCCCATACCGATCACATACATCCAACAGCTGACTAATCCGTAAACGATCACGCTTGCCCATGTTGCTTTCGTTGGTTCTTTCGCTTCTCTTGTGTAGTCACTGATCAGTGGCAGCCATGATAATGGCATGGCTACGGCAAGTTCTACGGCTGCTCCGAAAGTTAATCCATCATCTGCAACCGGCTTTAATGAACCATGTCCGAAAATAATAAAACTTAAAACTAATGTCAAAATAAATAATGCTGCCATTGCAACCGTATTGATCTTTCCTAAATTTTCAATTCCTACCAGAATCCAGATAATGATCAATCCTCCGATAATGACTGGCCATACCCAGTTCGCAATATTGAAGATTCCTGCTGCTGCTAATGATCCGTCATAGATCATGATCGCTGTCCATCCAACTAACTGCAGGATATTTAACACTGCAAATAACAAAGCTCCCGTTGATCCAAAACTCATTTTTACCGTTTCCATTGCACTTTTTCTTGTCTTTCCACCGATAAATCCGGCAAAAAACATCATACCACATCCAATGATATGTCCAATGATGATCGCTAATAATCCTGTAGAAAATCCTAAGGATGCGAAATATGTACCTGTTAAAATTTCTGCCAAGGACACTCCGGCTCCAAACCAGATCAGTCCATTTTCAAAAATTGATGTTCTTCTATTTCCCATTTATTTATGCCTCTTCTTTCCATTCATCTTTTAAGTCAAATGCATGATTCATAGGTCCGCTTCCGGCTCCTAGATCTAGCATATCTGCCAATGCTCTCGAAATATAGTCTTTCGCACGCTGTACAGAAGTCTTAAGGTCAAAACCTTTAGCAAGATTTGCTGCAATGGCACTTGAAAGAGTGCATCCTGTTCCATGTGTATTGGGGTTATTGATTCTTTTTCCTTTAAACCAGGAAACTTCTTCTTTTGTATATAAAAGGTCATTTGCATCGTTAATATTATGACCACCTTTTAATAACACTGCGCATCCAAGATCTTCATAGATCGCTTTTGCAGCCGCTACCATGTCTTCTTCTGTGTGAATCTCCATTTCGCAAAGAATCTCTGCTTCTGGAATATTCGGTGTAATTACCGTAGCGATCGGTAATAATTCTTTCTTTAATGTATCTACGGCATCTTCTTCTAATAATCGTGATCCGCTTGTTGCTACCATCACTGGATCAACAACGATATTTTCCGCTTTATAATGCTGTAATCTTTCTGCGATCGTTTTGATCAGTCCGCTTGAGGAAACCATCCCGATCTTGACTGCATCGGGTCTGATGTCTTCAAAAACTGCGTCAATCTGTTTCTTTAAGAATTCTGGATCTGCTTCTAATATTCCTGTTACGCCGGTTGTATTCTGGGCTGTCAGTGCGGTGATCGCACTCATTGCAAATACACCATTCATTGTCATGGTCTTTAAGTCAGCCTGAACTCCAGCGCCTCCACTGGAATCACTTCCAGCGATTGATAATGCTGTTCTCATAAGTATCTCTCCTTTTCTCTCTTATGCATTATTTTTCTATTGCGATCAAAAGTGGTGCTCCCAGTTGACCGCATTGTTTCGTATCATTGTAAATTCTTCCATAATAGGAATCCTTTATCATACGAAAAAAAACGGAAAGCTACTGATTTTGTAACTTTCCGTATGTTCGCGACTTATCATCTTCGTTTCCTACGTTGGCATTACCCAAATCAGGTTCAAAGGTCGAAAGTTATACTTTCCTCTCAGCCTGTTTAACAATCTCCCTGTTTTTATAACTTAATAAGTATATAGCAAGTTTCTCTAAAAAGCAAGTTTCTATTTTCGTACTTTATTGCTTTTCTTGATCTTTAACTTATTTTTCTTGCCTTTCTTGGAAACAAATCTGGCAAATGGTTTCTTGCCACTTTTGATCACGATATTATCTGAAACTGTTCCTTTAAAGTTATAGGCACAAATTGCATATTTTTGAATTCTTTTAAACATGTTCTTTTTAATATTGATCGTATACAAATCTTTTTTACATCCATGATTTGCTCCCATCGCATATTCAAAATTATCAAACACACAATTGCTTATCGTTACATTCTTTGTCTTTGTTCCATCTTCTCTTCCCATCAGATTAGAGTGTGCTACACTTTTTTCTGCAGATTCCAGCTGTAGTGCTTCTACAATTTTATGGTTTCCATAAAATTTGCATCCATCGATCATAACATTTTTCGCTGCTCCAAATTCAATAGAATGTGCATCATCTTTTTTCTTCGGCTTATAAATAAATGTCATGTTTTTTAATTTCACATTCTGCACATGAGAGAACGTCATCAGGCTTGAGACTGCCTCTACATTTGTTGTATTTACACCTGCATTTAATGTTCCTCCAATGATCGTAATATTGTTTCCACGATCATACCTACCGATCGTATATCCTCCTCCTGGAGATGTTGATACTCCAGGTTCTCTCCTTGGATCTCCGATCACCAACATTCCACCAACTGGTGCTGATAACATTCTCTGAATCGTAACTCCAGTCAGATTCAATTCTGTATTGCTGTAAATATGCAATCCTTTGCTCGTTGACATCTGATATTTTCCAGGTTCTACTGTAATTTTATAATGATTTTTATCATCATATTTTGCTTCATCTAATGCTCTTTGTATCACAGTAATTTCCTGAACACCTTCACTTTTTACTGTAATCTCTTTTGTCTGTGCTGCTACATTTTTTGTGCTGATCATTCCTGATACGATCGCAGCCGCAGCTAAAATCGTTAACCCTAACTTTTTCATAATAACTAATTCTTCCCTCAAAACAATTCCTAAATTTCTTTTCCTTTTGTCACGATCACATGAATGATAAATGGAATAAACAATGTGATAAATGCTGCATATCCAAGGTACGCATATCCCTGTTTTACAACAGCCAACAATCCAAACTGTGCGATCGCAAATGCTAAAAATGTAAAGATCAGTGTTGCAATGGCATTTCTTACTAAATGTCCATTCTGTCTTTCCTGCTCAGATCTCATACGACGCTCTACTGCATTGACACATCTTGTTACGATTCCAGAGATCATGTTTACCGCCGTTGAAATAGATCCAAGGATGATCAAAATAGAGATGATCGGTGTTAATAATCCTGAATATACTCCATTTTGTACTAATACTAACATAGGAACTGTTGCTGTTACAAGGTCTGCTACGTATGCAACCGCTAATAATCCAATGATAGACAATTCCATTGCAAAAAAGTTAAATACAAAGATTTCAATGGCTGCTTTATTGATCTGTTTCTTATCTGTAACAGGTTCCATATGTTGGTACATAACAGATACGGATGCTAACTGGAAGAAGAAATATAAAACTGCAGAATATAAGGCTGGTCCAAAAGCTCCGCTTTCTCCAGAGATCACAGGCATCTTTCCTGATACTAAGTTTGAAATTGCTGCTGTGATCGCATCCCACTGTACGATGATGTTTGGTACTAATACAAGAACCAATCCGATCAAGATCAGTACACTTAAAGTAGATGCACATTTTCTTACAACACTTGTTCCAAAGAGTGCGATCACAAAAATAAATGCTGCTATGATCAATGTACATACCCAGTACGGGATTCCAAATAGCATTTGAAGTGTTGATCCACCTGTTGCAAATGCTGCCGCAGATGCTGTTCCGATCATGATCAGATAACAGATTTCATATAGATTTGACATGATCGGTCTTGTCTTTCCATATAAACTGTCAGAAAAACTTCTGTAATCATATGTTTTATGTTTGTATGCATAACGCATTCCATACCAGAAAAATAATGCATATAATCCCTGTGTGATCAGTGGCATTAACAGACACCAGATTCCGTAGTTGATAAAATACTGATATATCTGTGCTCCGGAAGCAAATCCACCTCCGAACTGTGTCGTAAATGCTACGAATGCGATTCCCATGGCAAGAGGCATCTTACTCTTGTCAACTAGTAAACTTTTTTTGCCGCTCATTTTGTTGTCCTCACTTTTCTCTTAATGTGGTCTGATATTCTAGTTTTCATCGATCTTGATCATTTTTCCTGGATTCAAGATCAGTTTGTCATCAAATGCACGTTTAATAGACTTGTATAGTTCAATCATTCTTGGTCCCGCAAATTCCTCTAAGAAATCAAGACGTCCATTTCCGATTCCATGTTCTCCGGATAACTGTCCACCAAGTTTTTTTGATAATGCATATAATTCTGTTAATGACTCATGGGTTGCCTTTTTCCATTCCTCATCACTCATCTCTGGTCCACGAAGCATTTCTGTATGAATATTTCCATCTCCGCAATGTCCACACGGCTCTACACGGATTCCATGTGCAGATGCAATCTTCTTTGCCTGTTTTACATATTCTGCAATCTCTGATCTTGGAACAACAACATCACATTCTTCCTGTGCAACGGAATCTGCCTTCATTCCTTCAAGAATTGCTCCTCGTACTTCCCATACAGATGCCGCACGTTCTGGCGTTCCTGCGATATTGCAATCTAAAGCTCCATTTTCCAATGCGGCTTCTGCTGCTGCTTCTACTGCACGATCAAGTTCTTCTTTACTTGATGCATCATACATAACGATCAATACTGCTTCCCCATGTTTCACTGGAAATAATTTATGCAGACTTCTTTCCACAATATCGATCAGTTCTCTTTCTAAAAATTCAATCGCTGTTGGAACAAATGGCAGATCTAATACTTTTGGTACCATATCAGCACATTCTTCCAAGCTTCTAAATGGCATAACCAATGTACTTGAACATGTTGGTGCAGGCAATAACTTTAACGTAACTTCTGTCAAAATACATAAAATCCCCTCAGAACCAATCACTAAATCTTTCACATCAAATCCTGTTGTATTCTTTACAACATTGGATGAGAAATTCATGATGGAACCATCTGGCATAACTGCTTCAATACAACGGACAAAGTCTCTTGTAAGACCATATCTTACCGCCTTCATTCCACCTGCGTTGGTAATGACATTTCCACCGATGGAAGCTGTTTTTTCTCCTGGATCTGGTGGGTAGAATAATCCTTCTTCTTTGGCAGCCGCCTGAATATCAATTAACAATGCTCCTGGCTGTGCCGTGATCGTCTGGTTCTTGTGATCCACTGGGAAAATCTTATTCATACGCATCACAGATAACATGATCCCACCATATTTACAAGTTGCTCCACCTGCAAGTCCTGTTCCTGCTCCACGGCAGACAACTGGAATATTCTGCTCGTAGGCATATTTCATGATTTCTGAAACTTCTTCTTTATTCAATACTTCCACGTATAATTCCGGTGGAAATACTCCATATTCCGGCATCTCGTCTTTGTAATATTCTTTTGCGATCTCATCGCCGACCCATACTCGCTCGTTGTCTGTGATCTCAATGATCTTATCAAAATCTTCCTGGGTCATCTTCTTATATGGATATGGCATCTTATTCGTCCCCTTTCTGTTGTTTTACTAATTCTGTCAGATATGGAACGACTTTGTACAGGTCATCAACGATACAATAGTGTGCCACATTGAAGATCTGAGCTTCTGGATCATTGTTGATCGCTATGATGCATTCAGATCCTGTCATGCAAGATGTAAACTGAATCGCACCAGAAACTCCACAAGTAATGATCAGTTTTGGACGAACAGTTCTTCCAGATAATCCAACCTGATGTGCAACATCCCCAAAACCATTCTCGATCATCGGTCTTGTAAATGCTAACTGTCCACCTAAAGCTTTGGCTAATTCTTCACACATTTCCACATCTTTTTCATTGCGGACCCCTCGTCCTGCTACAACTAAAATGTCTTCATCTTCAATGTTCTTTGTCTTCTCGATCACTTCGGATTTTAAGATCTCGATCGGAGATTGTTTCATCTCTTCCTTCACTGAACAGACAACAACCTCTCCTTTTGCACTCTCAACCTTCTGTGCCGCATCCATAACTCTGTATCTTACAGTTGCAAACTGTGGTCTTGATTTTGTGATAGAAATCTGAGCCATGATATTTCCACCAAATGCTGGACGGATCTGTACCATATCTGTATTAGACTTAATATCAAGAGTTGTACAGTCTGCTGTTAATCCTGTATGGAATCTTGTTGCCAGTCTTGGTGCTAAGGATCTTCCAAGTGCCGTAGCTCCGATCAAGACAGAACTTGGCTTCTGAGCTGCGATGCATTCTGCAACAACATCTGTATAACAATCAGCCCTAAATCCTTCCAAAGATTCATCCTCATATGCAAAAACCTGATCGACTCCATAGTCTAGAAGTTTATGTGCATTCTCAACGGTTCCTGCTCCACCTGCGATCACGCATTTGACTTTAAAGTTTACTTTCGAAGCCATCTTTCTTGCTTCTCCGATCAATTCAAATGCAACTGGATGAATATCTCCACGTTCCTGTTCTACAAAGATCAGAAAATCTTTCCATTTATCTTTGTCAAATGATCCTGCTTTCTGCTCAAAACTGATTGCTTTTTCTGGACATTGTCTGACACACATTCCGCACATTCGGCAAGTATCCCCGACAACGATTCCATTATCTTCAAAACTTAATGCCCCAAACGGACATTTTTCCACGCATTTACCACATAGACTGCAGCGTTTTGCATCAAATTTTATTAGTTCCATGTCATCTCACCTAAATCACTTTCTTATTTACTAATACGTCAAATAATTGTTTTGTCTTTTCTTTTGCATCTCCGTCAAAATAAACCTGCTTTTCTACTTCTGGCGGTGCAAACATTTTCTCTACTGCAGTTGGTGAACCGACAAGTCCATATTTGCTTAAGTTCTGATCTGCCATGTCTTCAAATGTCATGATCTTCACTGGGCGGTCTTTGGACTGTTTCTGTAATAAATAAGATGGTAATCTTGGGACACACATGTCTTTGTCAACTGTGATCAGGCATGGATATGGAATCTTTGAAGTCTGTGATACACTGACAAGATCCTGTTTTACCTGAATAGACTCGCTGTCTGCATCTACGATCTCAGATACCCATGCTGCATGTGGGATTCCTAAATGCTCAGCGATCGCTGGCCCAACCTGGGCAGTATCTCCATCGGTTGTCTGCTTTCCACAGATGATAAGATCAACATCTCCGATCGCTGTGATTCCCTGCGATAATGCATAGGATGTTGCAAGCACGTCCGCTCCTGCGAACTTACGGTCAGATAAAATGACCGCATCATCTGCTCCCATTGTATATGCATCTCTCATCATCTCCTCAGCCTGTGGAGGTCCCATGGTGAGAACGGTAACACTTCCCCCTACTTTCTCTCTTAATTGTAATGCTGCTTCCAGGGCAAATAAATCATAAGGATTTGTTCTTGTCTCCCCGGATAAACGCTTCATTGCCCCTGTTTCTGGATCAATATCAACTTTAGTACCTGCCGGTACCTGTTTCATACATACTAGAATTTTCATTGTT